>Ga0307479_10001184_pt1 | contig 23711 bp, 20 predicted proteins | sample atmos_gasesECM4C_FD_203743 | JGI IMG/M metagenome (GOLD analysis project Ga0307479, IMG submission 203743) | Hardwood forest soil microbial communities from Morgan-Monroe State Forest, Indiana, United States - atmos_gasesECM4C_515 | ecosystem: Environmental > Terrestrial > Soil > Temperate... | reverse complement strand
GGCGGCGTGTCCTCGGCGGTCTCGTAGACCGCATGGGCGCGGCCGCTGTAGCGGCACATTTGCACCATGCGCCGGCCATAGGCGCCATTCGCGAGGATCAGGAGCTTGCCCGCGCGTGGGACGAAGGTGCCGAGCATGGCCTCCACGGCGAAGGTGCCGCTGCCCTGGAGCGGCACGGCGACATGGGTTCCGACGCCCGCCGCCAGGGTCACCAACTGCTCCCGCACATGGCGATTGAGCGCGATGAAATCCGAGTCGCGCGAGCCCCAGTCCCGCAGCATCGCACGTTTGGTCTCGTCGGAGGTGGTGAGCGGGCCTGGGGTCAGCAGGAACGGGGTCGCAGGCACCATCGGGCGGCTCCAAAGTGGGGGCAGGTCGCTATTGTCCCGATATCCGTGGTATAAATCCAATCCATAATATCTATGTGAGACATTGGATATATCTATGATTTATTCCAGGCTACGAGCGTTTCATGCGGTCGCCTCGGTGGGCAGTTTCACTCGCGCCGCGCACGGCCTCGGTGTCACGCAGCCGACGCTCTCCGCCCAGGTCAAGGCGCTCGAGGACGACTATGGCGTCGCGCTCTTCGACCGGCGCGGCCGCGGCATTGTCGTGACCACGCTCGGCGAGCACCTGCTCGAGATCACCCGCCGGATGTTCCTGTTCGAGGAGGAGGCCGGCGAGCTGCTGGGGCGGGCGCGCGACCTCACCACCGGGCACCTTCGGGTCGGCGCCGACGGCCCCTATCACGTGGTGCCGTTTCTCGCGAGCTTCGCGGAGCGCTATCCCGCGGTCCATATCTCGCTCTCAATCGGCAACTCGGAGGAGATCCTGGATTCGCTGATCCGCTATCGAGCCGACGTCGCCGTTGTCGCGGACGTGGCGGCGGATCCGCGGCTCGAGAGGATCCTCTGCGCGGAGCACAGGCTGGTCGCGTTCGTGCCGCGCGAGCATGTCTGGGCGCGCCGGCGCGGCGTTCGAATCGGCGACTTCGAGGGCCAGCCCATCGTCATGCGCGAGACCGGATCGAAGACGCGCCAGCTGTTCGAGCAGGCGATCACGAAGGCGAAGGTTCGCGCGCGCGTGGTCATGGAGATGGAGAGCCGAGAGGCGGTGCGGGAGGCCGTGGCGGCGGGGCTCGGCATCGGCCTCGTCTCGGAGGCCGAGTTCGGTCATGACGAGCGCCTGGTCGCGGTTCCCATTTCCGATGCGGAGCTCGGGACGCGCGAATACGTGGTCTGCCTCAAGGAACGGCGCCGGCTGCGGATCGTCTCGGCTTTTCTCGATCAGGCATACGAGCGGCTGGAGCGCCTCAGGCCGGCAGTTTCCAGAAGCTGAGGGACGGAAAGAACAGGCGCCGGAATTGCAGGCGGCCGACGAAATTGGTCTCGGCGAACATCAGCGACGTCAGCATGTTCACCACGAAGGAGGCGATCGTCACGGCAGCCGCGCCGCCCAGCGCGCCCCAATGCGGAATCAGCAGCAAATTCGCCGGTATCATGATTGCAAGACCGACCAGCGCACTCAAGACGTGCAGATTCGGCCGATTGGCGATGAAGATGACTTGGCCACGGACGGCTCCACTGAAATTGACCAGGGTCGACAGGCTTAAGAGCAGCAAGACCGGGCCCGAGCCAGAGAAACCGGCACCAAACAGCTTTGTTACGCCCCAATCGCCCAACAGAAGAATCCCCACGACCAGCGCCCATCCCGCGAGCGAAAAGAAGGACAAAAGCTTGTCCAGATATGCGTGATAGCGCTCGGGATTTTCCTCCTTGAGCGCCACGAGCCGGGGATAGCAGGTCGTCAGCACGATGGTCGGCAACATGTTCGGAATCTGGATCAGCTGGTAGGCCACCGAATAGATGCCGACCTCCTTGTAATCAGAGAGGTAACCCAGCATGAGATGCGTGATGCGGAAAAAAATAAAGCCGATAAGCCACGCGATCATGGCCGGCAGTGTCTGCCTGAACAGCACGCCGAGGACATTACGGTCGAGCCCCCAGCGCTCATTCGGCCGTCTTTTGAAAAAATAGACGATCACGACCAGAGAAGCGGAAATCCATGCTTCGAAAGCGGTAATGGCCGCGATCGCAATGATCGAAAACCCAGCGCGCGCCGCCACTGCCTTGGCCACAAGCGCAAGCGGCATGATCAGCAACCTAGGCAGCACCGAGTAGGCCGGGCGCAATTCCGATTTCCAGAGAAAATCGATCACGTAGATCGGCGTCGGAATGAAGGCGATCGCCAGCCACCAGATGAGCCCATCCATCAATGTATCGCCGGGGTAAACGGCCCATGCGTAGATGATCGGCGCGGACACCGCCGGGATCGTGAACAGGCTGATCATCAGGGCGGCGGAGCCTGCCACCGGCCCCCGATCGTGGCTGCGGCGCGCGAGATCGCGGATCACGATCGCCTCGGCGCCCGCCGCAAGGAAGGGTGTCACAATGCTGACTATGGTCTGGGCCAGCGAATAGCGGCCGAGCGTTTCGGGCCCATAGGCGCGCGCGACGATCGGATAGGCGATAAAATTCACGATGAGATACGTGAACCGGTCCAAGGCATAAATCGACATCACCCGGAAATAACCGAGCTTCGAGATCAGCCCGTCAAAGCGCCCGCGGAAAGAGAGCAAGCTGGTTATTCGCGAGTGTATCGTCGCACCGCAGCCAAGCACGGTTTTAATTTGGTCCGTCACTTGAAACGACCGGTGCCAGTCGTGGCGATGTGATTAGAAAAATGCGGGCTCATTGGCGAAAAAATTCTACTCTTCAAGTGGGTGCATCCGCGCCGATTTCAGGAGGATGCGGCTCGTGAACGGGCGGGTCCAGGATGTTCGGCGTGACCTCTAGCAGACCATGCCTGTTTTGCCACAGGAACAGCATCGCGCCATAAATCTGCGCCGCCACTTTGGTCTGCCTGAATTTCATATCGCCCGCTATGCATCGCAGGATATGCGGCAGGTAGATACGCCGGGTGCGGGCATCGGCGAGCAGCTTAAGATATACCGATCCGGAGCCGATGTTGTAGCACCGGATCCGTTTCCGGGCTTCCGGACGCTTGCGGCCGTGATGATGCGACACGGTTGGACCCGGGAAATAGCCCCCTGCCCACCCGTTAATTCCGATCCGCGTCAGGACGTCCCAATCCTCCGCCGGGAAGCGCGTGGCCGGCCCCATCCGCTGGTCGAAGCCGCCCGCATCCTGCAGAGCTTGACGCCGCATCGCCATATTCGCGCCCTGCACAGTGCCGCACGGCACCGGCCGGGCCGCGGGAAAGCGGATCCCGACTTCGGATTCATTGATGGTCAGCGGATAATCGGTGCGATCGTGAAGCAGGATGCGGCCGCCCGCAAATCCTATTGTCGGATCCTCGAATATCTTCCGATACTGCTCGACGATATCCGGTCGAACGTAGCAGTCATCATCGATAAAAATGAGGATCTTCCCTCGAGCAACCTTGGCACCGGAATTGCGCGTTCGCGCGCCGCCCACGACGGGCTCGTGCACCACGCGCACTTGAAACGGCACGTTGCGGGCGAATTCGCTCACCACATCGACCGTGTGGTCCGTCGAGCCGTTGTCCACGATGATGAGCTCCCACGGTCTATCGCTCTGAATCAAGCGGACATACTGAAGGCACCGCGATAGCTGATCGGCGCGATTGCGCGTGGGTATGACCATGGAGACGTCTGGAATGGCATCACCGCGACATCCGGGCGTTATGGCTTGCTCCTCGGGATGCGTCATCGATAAACCCTTGCATTGACCTCGTCCGGCGTCGCCAATCCACCGCTATACCTTCACACCCGCTGCGCCATGCCCGGCATCACCTCGAGCAGATGACGCCTGTTCTGCCGCAAGAACAGCATCCCGCCATAGATCTGCGTCGCTACCTTGGCTTGGTGAAGCTTCATGTCGCCGAGAAACCGCCGAAGGATGTGCGGCAGATAAATGCGCCGAGTGCGCGGATTGGCGACCAGCTTCACGTACACTGCGCCCATGCCGACGTGATAGGAGCGAAGGCGGCTCTTTGCTTCGCCCGAGGTGCGGGGATGATCGTGCGAAACGACAGGGCCCGGGAAATAGCCACCGTCCCAGCCCTCGGCGCCGATCCGGGTCGCGATCTCCCAATCCTCGGCCGGAAAACGCGTGCCCGGCCCCATCCGCACGTCGAAGCCGCCGACTGCCGTCAGGGCTCGCCGGCGCAATGCCATGTTGCCGCCCTGTATGATACCGCACGGCACCAGCTGCCCGGCTGGGTAGCGGATTTCGACCTCGGACTCCATGAGAGCCAGCGTCCTTCCATCGCGCTCGTTTTCCATTCGTACATAGGGAAGGATTCGACCGCCTGCGAATCCGATCCCCCGATCCCGAAAAATGCCGGCGTATTGATCGACGATGTCCGGCTGAGGGTAGCAATCATTGTCTATGAAGATCAGGACCTCTCCGCGAGCTGCCTCGGCTCCGGCATTGCGGCTGCGCATTCCGCCCGCGGCCGGTTCCTTGACCACTTTGAGCGGAATCGGCGAGCGGTTGGCGAAGTCATCGAGAAACTGCGGCGTTTCATCACTGGAACCGTTGTCCACCACGATCAACTCCCAGGGCGTGTCGCCGCGTATCGCGCTGATGTGCTCCAGGCAGCGGGCCAGCTTGCTCACGCGGTTGCGCGTGGGGACGATGATCGACACGCCAGGAAGGCCGGCATCGCCGTTCATGCCGGCTATCTGGGCCCGCAGTTCTGACATCCGTCTAACTCCTGGCCCGCCCTGCCGGGAATCACGTTATCCAAGGGCGGATCGGAGTCCTTGCGTCATATATGGATCGAAGAGCGAAGCCCAGCACGTCCCCGCCCTACGGAACCCAACGGACCTGGTTCCGAGAGGCCGGCAAAGCGGGACTATTTGCCGTAGCCGCTATATCCGTCGTCGCTCGCGCGTTGGGTCGAGACCTTGTTGAGGATCACGCCGCAGAGTTTGTCGGTGTGGGTGTCGAGCCGCCTCAAGGCCTCTGCCACCATCCGGCGCCGGGTGTGCTTCCACCACACCACCACGGCGATGATGTCGACGTGGCGCGCCAGCAAGAGCGCGTCCGTCACCCGCATGATCGGCGGCGAGTCGATGACGACGAAATCATACTCCGCCGCCGCCTCGCGAATCGTATGCTCGATGCCTTTCGTCTCCAGGACCTGCGAGATGTTGCGCGTCGGCCTCGCGGTGACGAGGTAGTGCAAGCCGCTGATCTGGTCGACGCGAACGTTCTCGCGCCAGGATACCTGCCCGGCCAGCACGTCGGAATATTCGTCGGCAGTCGACAGCGCAAGGATCTTACCAAGAGCGGGACGCCGAAGGTCGCAGTCGATCAGCAAGACGCGGTGCCCGTCTTGAGCGGTGAGCCGCGCAAATGCGAGGGCGATGCTGGTCTTGCCTTCGCTGGCTTCCGCCGAGGTCAACAGAATCACCTTGGCCGGGCGGAAGCGAGCCGCGGCATGCAACCGCGCACGAAATCCCCGGATCGTCTCAGCGAACGAGGAATAGGGGTGATCCAGGACATAGCGTTGCCAGGTCGCGCGGCGGCCACGCCGACGGATGGCTGGAATAGCCCCGAAGCCAAGCAAGCCGGTGCCGGTGCGAACGTCGCCCAGACTCTCGTAGCCGTGGTCCAACTGGTCGTTCAGAAGCACGCTCGCGACGGATCCCATCGTTGCAATCACGCCCGCGAGCAAAGTCAACTGGAAGACGTGCGGGAAAGATGGACCGGTCGGCGGCACGGCGCTCGAGATGATGCGGGCGTCGGCCTGCGGCTTGTCTTCGGGCTTCGCGGTTTGCGCGATCCGGAGCAGAAACTCGTTATAGACCTTGCGCTTTCCGTCGGTGTCGGCCTGCAAGCGCTCGTACTCGCTTTGCGAGTCGGCGGCACTCAGCGCGCTGCCTTGCAGCTGTGTCACCCGTTGCTGCAGGCTCGACTCGCGGGCCCGGGTAACGTCCATCTCGCCTTTGATGGATTGCACCACCTTGCCGATCTCTCCGGCGATGCTCCGTTGGATGTCCTTCAGCTGCTGCTCGATGGCACGACGCTCGGGATGCAGCGGACCGAGTCGGGTGCCGGCATCCGCCTGCTGACGCAAGAGATCCGCTTCCTTCTCGCGCAGACGTTGAATGAGTGGCGAGGCGAGCACGTCGGCAGCGGCGGCGGTCGAGCCCCGGTTGCGCTCGAGCGCGACGGCTTGCGCGTATTTGGCCTCGCTGGCCGCGCGGTCGGCGCGCGCGGTGCTGAGCTGAGTGTTGAGGTCATTGAGCTGCTGAGAGCTGACGGTCCCAAGACGCGTCTGCAAGTAACCGCTCTTGTCCACGAAAGCCTGAACTCTCGCGTCGGCGTCGGCGACCTCCTTGCGCAGATCCTCCGCTCGAGCATTGAGCGATGCATTGGCACTGATTGTGGCGGCGACTTTCGATTCGATGTACTGGTTGATGTAACCCGCCATCAGCGTGTTGACGATTTGCGCGCTCAGCCGCCGATCTTGGCTGCGGTAGTCGATCGTGATGGCGTAGTCCCGGGGGTCATTGCTCACGCCGAGGTTCTGGTTGAGCGTGTACTCGACCTCGCTGTCGATCCTCTCGCTCTCGTCGACGGGATGGTCCTGCTTCGGCGTGAAGAACGCGTCGATGTAGGGACGCGGATCCAAACGCTGATACCAGGCGACGGGCCTGAGGCTGGGATTGAACTCCGGCAGGGTGCTGAGACGCAATTGTTTCGCGACTTCGCGCAAGACCGCGCGGGAGCGGAGCACCGCCATTTCGCTTCGAACGATGGCGATGTCGCCGGTCGGCGTCGAGACCGATTCGAGCTCCGGGATCATGTATTTGCGCGAGGCGATTACGATGGCGCCCTGGGCGCTGTACTGCCGCGGCATCAACTCCGCAGCCACGAACGTCAGTGCCATCAAGGGCAGCACGATCATGGCGATGAGCCCCCGCCGACGCCAGATCGACGAGACGATGTCGAAGACCGTCAAGCCAGGCGGCACGACCGCCGCCGGCGATAGCGGTATCGGCACCGGCTCCACGATTTCCGTGCGGCTGGGCCCGCGGGTTACGCGCCAGTGATCGACGTCATCTTGCTTAATGATCTCTACTGCCACGCTGTTTTTCCGTTCGCCTGAGTACGGGTCGTGACGGTTCTGCCCCGAACAGTCGGCATCGCCAGCCGCTGCGGATCAGGGGCGTCACGGATCAGAAATGACTCGATCCTGGCTCGGAAGACGTGACCAAATTGAGTTGCCTCGCAATGTCACATGGCAACCCCCCGCTGTGGGCGCCTCTTGCGGCCCCAAGGAGCCTCCCAGACGAGCGGCAGGCTTCAAATGTGACCAAATAGAACCGGTCGCCGGATCGATCCTGTACATGATCCAGTGGGGTCCCTAGTTTTATCCGCGGCGAGCCCGAGGGATTCTTCTATGGTCGAGTTGGAAGCACCGAGCGTGTCAATTTTGCGACCCCGCATGCCGGCCAGACAGAGTGCCGGCGTGGTTCCGGCGCTGCTGGCAACCATGCTTTTCGCCGAGTTTTTCCTGCCGCGCTTCGCGCTTCATTTCGGCCAGCGAGAGCTCTCCATCGATGTCATCGTCACCCTCGTCTCGGTGGCGATGCTCGTATTGGTGGGCGGCGTCAGGCCCGAGCCGACGCGGGTGGCATTATTTTTCGCGGCGATCACCTGCATGCTCGTTGCCGCGATCCTCAACGGCGGCGGAGTGACCGGCCGCGTCTCGGCACCTTCGTTCCTGCTGCTGGCTTCGATGTACATCGCGTATGTATTCGTGGTTCCCGACGACACCAACGCGACCTTCCAGACTACGCTTCGCATATTCCGGCGCTTCGCTCTCGTCGTCACCGTTGCCGGCATCTGCCAGTTCTTTGCTCAGATCCTGGTTCCCGGCCCGATGCTGTTCACCTTCGACTCTTTCCTGCCCGATACCGTGCTGGCCCAGAACTTCAACTATGTGATACCCGTTCCGGGGGCGTTCGAGCTCAACAAGAGCAACGGTTTCTTCCTGCTCGAGCCCTCGCATTTCTCTCAGCTCGTCGCGCTCGCCATCGTCATGGAAATGGCTTTGTTCCGGCCGTCCTGGCGGCTCGCGGTGCTGGCGCTCGGACTGCTCCTGTCTTACTCGGGGACTGGGCTCGTGCTGTGCGCGGTGTTCGTCCCATTGATTCTAATTCATCGCGGATACGGCCGGCTGTTGCTGGCGATGACCGTGAGTGCTTTCTTCTTGCTGATATTTGCGGACTTGATCCACCTCGCCTCGACCTTCGATCGGGTGAGCGAATTCGGCTCGGAACAGTCGAGCGCGTTCGCGCGCTTCCTGTCTCCGTTCTATTTGTTCAGCGACGTCGTGTTTCCGCAGATACAAACGACGCTATTCGGCCTTGGACCGGGATCGATCGAGCCGTATTTCCGAGCGATGGATTACCTCGTGCATGATCCAACATGGGGCAAGGTATTCTTTGAGTATGGCATGGTCGGCACCATTCCCTTCGTGGTGTTCCTGTGCCGCTGTTTCTTTGTGGGCGCCAGATCGTATTGGCTGAGCGCCGCCGTGTTCTTCATGTATCTCCTGCTCGGGGGCAATCTGGTCGACGCCCGCATGGAACCCTTGATTCTCAGCCTGGTCGTTTTCCAGGGCACAGTACGGGCGTCAGTGAGAGCGCCGACCCCCTATCAACTGCGATCCTTCGAGCCCCGCGCGCCATAATGGGCTGTCGAGCTACGCGAGCTCGTGGGATGCATCAGAGGGCGGCAACTCGGCTCCGAGCTCGGCCTCCGAACCGGAAGCGCTCGCGGTTTCGGGCTTCTTGCGCAACACCACGCAGGTGACCTTATAGCCGATCGCCATATCGTATAGACCCCGGACCACTCCATACCAGCGGCGCGGGCGATAGAAGGGGAGGCACGCGCGTAGGATCATTCGAAGCCGCGGCCAGCGGCTGTCCGACATTTCGAGCGGCGGCCGAACCGCGCGAACGATTGCGGCTCGGCGAATCGCCGCGCTCGGAAACAGCGCCGCCACCTCATCGATGGTCGGTCGGAACATCGTGTCGATCGGGTCTTCGTGGTAGGGAAAGCGGTAGGGCACCGTTACGAACAGATAGCCTCCGGGCGGAACCACCGACTGCAGAACCCCGCAAACGAGCTGCCGATCGGTCACATGCTCCAGCAGATTGCAGCACATGACCGATTTTATCCTGAGCTTGCTCAGGTCCCGCAGAAAGCCGGGATCCGTGAGATCCCCCACCATATCGACGCCCTTCGCCGCCTTGGTGTCGACGTGGATCACCTCGAATTGCCGCGCCCGGATCGGCTTGAACAGATATTCGTCTATGTATGGCTGTTCGATGCAGCGAAAATGCTCGGTCGAACTGCCGATGTTGCACATCGGGAAAACGTCGCGGGGTTCCAGCGCCTCGAGCTGGGCACCCAGCCACCGGGCTTCCTCGATCAGCATGAGCAGACGACCATCTTATGTCTCGTGCATCGCGGGCGCCTGTCTATCAGTTAGTCAGACCAGCCGACGGATTTCCGCAGGCCGCCATAGGCCGTCAGCAGCGCCGGGGCATAACGCAGGAGATATTTCCTGGCGATGTTTCGAGGATGGCGGTCTCGGAAGCGCCGCAGGGGCCAAGGCGTGCGAGCTCTGTAATGCAGGTATTCCCCCTTGAGAGGGTGATCGTTGAGATAATGCCAGGGCTTGCTGGTACCGTTGAAATGGATGAGGCGTGCACTTGCGAGTCGGTTCGGATCGACACGGTCGAACCGCATATGACCATTCACGACGTGCGCGATATCAAAACTCTGGAAATTCCAGGAGCGGTCGAGCACGGTCCAGTCGTCTTGCAGGACGAAATTGAGCGCGCACTGGTCCGACCACCGGAGGCGGTCGCGGTGCTCACGGGCGAGTGTGAGCGCCCGTTCTCCGATTTTGCGCTCTCGCCATCTCCGGAGATCGATCAGAAGCACTCCCGCATTGAAATAAAGGGCATCCGCGCGCAAACCAAGGGTCTGATTGAACGGATACCTCGGAAGATCGACCACGGCGCCAATGGTCCTGCCCTGAAGGTCAGTGGTCCAGAGTTCACACACGTCGCCGCGCACCAAGATATCGCCGTCGAGGTAGAGGATACGATCGATCTCGAGCGGCAGCAGGTTGCCCATCAGAAGTCGGGCATAGGTCATCGTCGTGATATCCCCGGTGACCACAAGGTCGCTCAATCCGGCGTTGGAGACCTCTATCAACGAAAATTCGAAGGGCGTGCCAGCCAGTACTTCGCGCAGCTTGTCTTTCTCGCTCGAGGAGCCGCTCCAAAGCACAAACACCGAAAAGCTGTGCTGCGGATTCGTGTCGGCCAGCGATAAAAGCATCACTGCGAGGTGCTGCGCGAAATGAGCATCGCACCCGGACACGATATCGATTTTCATGCTCGACTCCCGCTCCGCGAATTACGACCTTGTCCGGGCACAATCGCCATACGCGCCGCTACCGCCCGGCTCGCGCGCTTCAATGCTTTCCATGGCTTGAGCGCCGCGGCGACGGCCAGGAACGATGCCGCGCGGATAGGGTGGTGCGCCACCAATTCGGTGGTGTAGGCCCGATAGAACGCATCCGACAGGTAGTCCCGCGCGAACCGCAGCCGTCCGGCGATCGGAAGACGCGCGCGGCTCGCGATGAATTCCTCGTAGGATTCGGCAGACTGCCCGTCGCGCTCGCGGTAGAAGTTGTGATAAACGAAGTGTCGCTTCAGGAACATCTGCACCGCCTGACGCCGGGAGGCCGCGCCGGCATGTACGCGGTAGAGCGTCAGCACCTCCGGCTGAATCAGGATGACGCCGCCCGCTGCGATCATGCGGGCGAACAGCTCGGTGTCCTCGCATGGCTCGTACTCGCGTCGGTAACCGCCGAGCCCCGCCGCGATATCGCGCCGGTAGATCATCGTGGGATGGGTGAATGTCAAAGGCTCGCGCGCCGCCAGAAAGCGCTGGAGCTCGTCGCGGCTGCGCGGCAACGGGCGCAGCGTGGCGCAATGCCTGCCACGCTCGTCGATGATATCGTAATTGGAGCCCGCCGCCACGATCTCGGATTGCGTCGAGACGAACGCCATCTGTCTCTCGAGGCGACGGGGCAACATGATGTCGTCCGCGTCGAGCCGCGCAATCCAATCGCCGCGCGCCTCGGCAATTCCTCGGTTTAATGTTTCGCTGATGCCGGAATTGCCCTTCCAGTAGGCCCTGATCCGCCGATCGCGCGCGGCGAAATCGGCGATCTTCTCCGCCGACCCGTCGGTCGATCCGTCGTCGACGATGACGAGCTCGAAGTCCTCGAAAGTCTGCGCTTGGACGCTTTCGATCGCCGCCGCGAGATAGGGTCCGCCGTTGAACACCGGCATCAGCACGGATACGCGCGGGCTCATGGGTCAAAACCGGCGAAATGATTTAGCCTTCGGCGCGGCGAGCTCGAAAATCAGAGCCCTCCGGCGTTCCCTCAACGTTGCTCAGAGCAGGCATCGGGGTCAATCTGGCGACCGGTGTCAATTTGGTGCTTCGCCAGTTCACGCGAAGTGTGAGATACCAGGCCTCGAGCTGGCTCAGTCGCTTTCGCTGCGCCAAGGCGGGCCGCTCGACCAGCCACCACGATCCCGTCGCAATCACGATCGCGCATGGGATGGCGAGCAAGAGGTTCCAATACCACTCCCGCAAAGCCGGGCTGATCGCCATGAGTGCTTGCTGAGTGAGAAAGCCGTATACATACAGGCCATAGGAATAATCGCCGCTCAGCACGATCTTGCTTCGCCGCGGGTTCTTCAGGCCCAGATATATGGTCACGTAGGCGATGGGGAGTGCCGAGAAGCGGACGCCGTTCGGCACGACGATCAAAGCGGCGGAGACGGCGCACGCCAGCAGGAACAAGCGGCGAGACAAAGGAATCCTGTCCCGATACCGATAAATCACCAAGCCGGCCACGAACGACATTACCAATGTCGAGCCGCCCGCCCCCTTCATCTGATCGTTCGCGCGCAGGATAGTGTTTGCGACTTGTGCGGCGTAGAAGGCCATTAGCGAGAGGAAGAGCCACCACCGCTGCTGAAAAATGCCGGTGGCCGCCAGGATCACCAGGGCGACGTAGCACGCGAGTTCATAGGGAATCGTCCATAGCTGGCCGTTCACGAGCGGAAACGGATTGGACACGAAGACCCCTGGCAAGAGGTAGTGTATGTCCGCCACCATGTTGAGGAAGTACGCATGGAGTTCCGGATCCGCAAAATAGGCGCGCAACGGCAGCGTCGTGAGCAACGGACCCAAGACCAGCGCCGATAAAAGCACGGCGACGGCAAGCGCGGGCGCGATCCGCAACACACGGAGGCCCAAGAACATCAAGAAAGTCTTGCAGCGCTCGAGACTGCCCGCGACGAGAAAGCCGCTCAACGAAAAGAACATCGGCAAGATGAATATCGCGAACGGCAACAGGACGAAGTCCGCAAGCGAGTCATACTGGATTCCGGGATCCCGATCGCCGTAGCTTGTCACCCTGACGTGCCAACAAATGACACCAAGGGCCAAGACCACCCGTATGTAGTCGAAGCCGGTCGATCTCCCTTGCGTTGACTTGAACCGTTCCCCGAGCGTGCAACCCTCAAAGATGCTTGCCAAATTCATCCGTATGCCACCCCCATGAATCGCCTGGTCCGTAGTGCGGCGCCGCAGGCGCATCGGCGCAATGAAGTCCGCGCGTCGCCCAAGGCTTCGTCCGGCCGCCGACGCGGCGGAATGACATAGCTCGGTCAGGCACGCGCATATATCCGGATATAGTCGATCTCGAAGCGGCCGGGGAAAGGCGTGCTCGCGTCGGGATTTGGGATGAATTTGGGATCGCGATTTCCGAGCGCGAGGTTGGCGAGGATATACATGTCCTCGTGGATCGTGTTTGGCCGCCGCCAAACCTCGCGCCCGTCTAGAAACCACGCAACGGACTCGGGGCTCCAGTCGAGCCCGTAGGTGTGGAAGCCGTCGGCTATGCCGATGGCGCCCGTGATCCAGGTGTCGGCATTCCCGGTGCGCTCGGGCCCCAGCACGCCGATGTGGACATCATTGGGCCGCACGCCCGACGCCTCGAAGACGTCGATCTCGGGCGGCCAGACCACGCGCTTGGTAAGCAGCCAGAAAGCCGGCCAGAATCCCTTGCCCAGCGGCAGCCGAGCCCGCATTTCGTAATAGCCATAAGTCCGCCAAAGGGTCAGCTCCGAGGTGATGCAGCCCGAGGTGTACGCGATGTCGTGCACGAAAGGCCGAACCCAGACCGGATCGGCAGGGTTTGCCGCGATGGTGAGCACTCCGTTGGCGATGCTGAATGGCTGCACGCCGAGCGGACGGCCCGCAGTCCCGGGGAATGCTGGATCGACGTAGATCTGCTTTTCCTCGTTGATGATGGTGAAGCGATCGTGGCGATACCGGCTGCGCCAGGCAGGCGCGCCGAGACGGCCGCGGGTGGCGTTCTCGTTTATGCGCGAAACGTCGGGATCATCGAATTCATCGCCGAAGACCAAGCGATAGCCCGGCGGTACGAAGCCCGTCGAGGCGGCACTGGCCGGCTGCGTGCGCAGGAGGTGCCGGGTGCCGAGAAGCAACGCCGCTGCGCCGAGACCAAAGCTTCGGCGATGTAAGCCAGCGCGCTCGACCCTACGAGCGCTACGATCGCAGTCACGCGAATGCACTTGACGCACCATACCTCATCAATAGACGACGCCCGCGGCAATTTTCAGCTACGCGCCTGACGAGCACTCGTTCCGCACCGTCTCGATTTGACCGCAACAGGACTGATTCGACAGTGTCAATTTCATGGCGTCCCGGAATCAGCAGATCGATTGCGCTCGGATCACGAATTGATCGCACCGCCACGTACTTTGTTGCGCGCGCTGGCGTCTCGGTTTGAGTTATTGTCGCGGCCGATTTTGTGATGCCTCGTGCACAACCACAGAGCCGCTCTACCGCGGTTGCACAAAGGTGGCCCATGGCGACGAGAATCCTCGCGATCAGTTCCGCCGATACCGGCTATTTCGGCCTCCTGCGTGACATGGTGCTGTCGGTCGAGCGACAGCGCGGTCTGCCGGCGCTGGAGTTCGCATTCTTCGATCTCGGTCTGACCGAGCCGCAGCTCGAGTGGCTGCGCGGGCACAGCGATCGCATCCTGACGCCGCGCCCCCACTTCGACCTGCCCGAGAGCTCCGTCACGCCGCTCTTGCTCGCGTTTCTGGTACGCCCCTTCCTGCCGAGCTATGCGCCCGGATTCGACATCTATCTCTGGATCGACTCGGATGTGTGGCTGCAGTCGCCGGATGCGCTCCTCGCGATGATCGCCGGCGCCGAACAGCGCGGGATGGCGATCGCCCACGAGAACGAGGTTGGCTACCGGTTCCAACCTTGGCTGTTCCTATGGACCGCGAAGCATTTCCTGATCGGGTATGGACCGGCACGGGGCGCGTGGCTCCTGAGCAGGCCGCACCTCAATGCGGGGATCTTCGCGATCGCGCGCGATGCGCCGCACTGGAGCGCATGGGCGGACCGCTACCGCGTGGCGATCGAGCGCACCGGCCGGCTCACGCCGCACGACCAGTTCGCTTTGAACCAGGCGATCTACCAGGGCGGGCTGGACGCCGCAATCCTGCCCGCCAGCGCCAATTGGATCTGCGACCGGGGCGTGCCGATGTGGAACGACGAGGCCGAGGCGTTTTGCGAGCCCTATGCTCCCTATCGGGTCCTATCCGCACTCCACCTAGCGGGGCCCGCGAAACGCACCAGCTACCGCATTCAGCGCACGGGCGGTGGCACCTTCGAGACAATGATCCGGTACGGCGTAAGTCCCTCGGCAACCGCTGTGGCGGCTTAGGGACAAGGCAGGAACAGTGCAACTCATGCTCTCGCCGGATCGCGAAAACGGCCTCGCCTGCGCTTCGGCTTCGGCACCCACGAGGCTGCCCGCCTTCAAGGTGGCATTGATTGATCCCTCGCTCTTCACGCTGCCCTACGACCTCAAGTTGGTCGAAGGCCTACGCGGGATCGGACATTCCGTGAGGTTCTACGGCAAGGCACTCGGGCCGGAGGAGACTGTTCCGGAGAGCGCGAAGCTGGTGCCGCACTTTTACCCGGAGATGCAGGACTGGGGCATATCGCGCTGGCCGGCGGGCATCTCGAGGATCGTCAAGGGCGTGCTTCACCTGCGCTCGATGCGTCGCCTCCTTGATGTGCTGCGCACTGAGCAGCCGGACGTAATCCACTTCCAGTGGCTGCCGTTGCCGATCATCGATCGGACATTCATCGGGGCACTCCAGAACATCGCCTCGCTCGTGCTGACAGCTCACGACTCTCGGCCGTACAACGCGAGTCCTTCCTCGATGATTCAGAACCTGGGCGCGATCTCCGCGCTCGGCTGCTTCGATCGGGTCATCGTCCACACCGAGCAGGCGCGTCGCCGGCTGATGGAATACGGCGTCGCGCCTGACCGCATCGTTCGCATTGCGCACGGCTTCCTGCATGACGATATGGCCGCGCCCGCCGTGGCGCTCGCGACCCAAGGCGACAAGCCCGTCTGCTTCCTCATGTTCGGGAAGATCAAGCCTTACAAGGGCGCGGACCTCGCGATCGAGGCCATGCGTCGCATGCCTCCGGAGCTGCGCGAGCGCTGCGTGCTTCGGATCGTCGGAAAGCCCTATATCGATACCAAGCCGCTCGTTCGTGCAGCCGGGGAGCTCGGCTCCTGCATCGCGCTGGATTTCCGCCATGTGCCGGACCAGGAAATAGCCCTGTTGTGGCAGCAGGCAGACGTGCTGCTGTTTCCTTATCGCGAGATCGACATGAGCGGCGTCCTCATGTCGGCAATCAAGCCGGCTCGCCCGATCATCGCTTCGAAAGTCGGCGGTTTCGCGGAACTGCTGGAGAATGGCCGCACTGCCCTGCTGGTGCCGCCCAACGATCCGGACGCGCTTTCGGCGGCCATGTCCCGGCTCGCACGCGAGCCCTCGACACGCGCGGACATGTCGCAAGCACTCAGAGCGTTCGCCGCCACCATCCCGACTTGGCGGACGATCGCAGCAGAAACGGCGGCGGTCTACGCTCAGGCACGCGAGCTGCGTGCCCGAGGTTGACCGCCTTCTATCACCCCATCAAAAGAAGCGCTCGGGTACGAGCACGACGTCGCCGGGCTGCAAGGCCGTGGTTTGCGTCGCGTGATACCGCTGCTCGCTGGCCTCCGAGCCACGCAGCACCGTAACGGCTTCCTTGCCGGCCCGATATGTGAAGCCGCCAGCGAGCGCCACCGCGTTGATCATCACGATGTTGCTGGTGTAGTCGTAAGCGCCGGGCTTGTTGACTTCACCGATCACGTAGATCGGCCGGTACTGGATCACATCCACGGTCACATTGGGATCGACGACGATCCCTCGGCTCAGCTTCTTGCGGATCGCCGCTTCCGCATCGGCGGTGACCATGCCGCCGATTTGGACCCGCCCGGCAAGCGGCAACGCAACGCTGCCGTCCCGGTCCACCATGTAGTCATTGGTCATGAGATCCTGGCCATAGACCGTGATGTGGAGCCGATCGCCGGGCCCGAGCGGGACCGCCTGGCCCGCGAGCGGGACCGGCGGTGAGCCGCCCGGTCCGGCATTGCCGCATCCCGTGAGCGGCGCCACGGCCGCGAGTGCCAAAAGACACACGCTTACCGCAGGGAAAGCGAAGGTCGATTTCATGGTCCGACTCTCCATCGTTGGTTTCGAAGTGGAAATGGATTCCAAATCTCGTCCTGTCAAAAGACCTTTTTCAGACCCACGGCGATGATTGCAGATCGCGACAGGCACCTCGGGGACATTAAAGCGAATGTCATTGTGCGCCTCCGCACGCTCAGCGGCCCGTTCACGCTCCCGGTGGATGGACCTCGCGGTGAACCGGTGCGGAAAATGCTGACCGGCATATAAATCCGCGCGTCGCCGCCGCATGTCCTCGTTCAAGAAACCGGGCTGGGCACGTGGTCGCGATGCGCCAATCGCGAGGCAGCAAATTTTCTCATCCGTTGCGGATGCGATTGCATTCTGAAGGAAGCAAGGGCTCATCTGAATCAAATAAAATCTCCGACAGCGCAAGCATCGGGCATTTGATCGCGGCGCCTGCATTGCACAATTCCAGCGCCGCGATTGGTGGCATTACAGGGAACAAGAAAATGTCCTGCAGTGCGCAATCGATCAATGAAATGAATGGACCTCTGACGGTGACATCATTGTGGGCCCGCAGTTGATCACTGTCTCTCGCAAATGCGAGTGATATCTTCGCAATGCCGACGTTGATTGATCAGCGCTCGATGACGTCGGTGACACTGCTCATTCGCGCGAGGCGACTCTTTAGTAGGGCGATTAAATGGCTCAGCTGAAACACCGCTCACGCGGGAAGCTCGATCCCAATCCTCTCCAGATACGGCATCGCTCGCGTTCGCCGGCGACTTGGCGGCCGCGCTTGATCGAGGGGAATCCTGCGATCGGGCGCGCGCCGACACACCTCGCGAAACCGCCGAAGCTGCTCCGGCGCAAGCGTGTCTTCGACATCGTTTTCGGAGCCGCGCTGATCATTTTCTTGGCACCGCTGATGCTCGTGATTGCAGCGCTCGTCAAGCTGGACGGTGGGCCCGTGCTTTACGGACACCGGCGGGTCGGCGCAAACGGACAGAGTTTCCGGTGCTGGAAATTCCGGTCGATGGTCGTGAATGCGGACAAGGTGCTCGCGGATGTGCTGCGTTCCAATCCGGAGGCGCGTGCGCAGTGGGAACGGGATTTCAAGCTGAGATCCGATCCGCGCATCACGCCGATCGGCCAGTTCTTGCGAACCACGAGCCTCGACGAGCTCCCCCAGCTCTTCAACGTGATGGCGGGCGACATGAGCTTGATCGGGCCGCGTCCCATCGTGGTCGAGGAAATAGAGCGCTATGGCGATGCGTTCCGGCACTACTGCGCGTGCCGGCCAGGAATGACCGGTCTGTGGCAGGTTAGCGGTCGGAACGGCGTCGACTACGTGCGGCGCGTGAACTTCGACGAGCAGTATGCGACAGGCTGGTCTTTCCAGCTTGACCTCGTCGTACTGTGCCGGACCGTCGTGGTCGTTACACAGCGAAGCGGAGCTTATTGAGGGCGCAGCCGCTCAGAACGCGAGATCGACAGCCGATTTAATGGCGAACCACAAGATCAGGCTCGCCACGATCGCAAAGACAATTCCCCAATGGACGCGCACGGTCCAGCGCCGGCTGGACCTGTCGATCGGAACGGCATCCGCGGCACGGGTGGCGGCCAGTGTGGGCTCATCGGCGTCCTCTGGCTGCAGATCCGAAGCCGGCTGCGGGCGAGCCGCGGCCCGCGCCTGATCCTTTGCTTGGCTGATCTTCACTGCCCTCTGGCCCGCCTGCCGATCCCTGGTCCCCACGAGCGCACCCATAATACCACAGCGGCAGTGGCACTTGCACCGCATCCGATCTTCCAAGGATATCCTTAGGATAGCCTTTGTTGGTACGCGACTGAACCGGAAGAAACATTTTTCGGCGATTGTTGACTATGCCGCATCAATCACCGATGTAGCCATCGCCTGGCAGTCCGGCCGCTTCGCGGCGTTTCCGCACGGTTGGCATCGGATCCCGCGGTCGCGAGTTCACGTTGGAGCTTATGCGCATGACGATCTACATCGCCCTGCTCCGCTTTCTGCGAAACGCATGCACCGTCGAGTTTCCGGATTTTCCGGGGCTCACCGTGACGCTTCCCAATGCATCGGTCGCGCGCACGCACGCGAGCGGCGTCCTGCTGCGGCACATCCAGGAATTGAGAGGTCGCAACGGGGCGCTGCCGTCGCCCACGCCCGCGGGGCAGATCATGGGCCGGCGACGCAGCCGTGATGCCGTGCCCATGCTGATTCGAGTGCCGCCGCTGGACTCGTAGCATAAGCTTGCCAAGGACGGCGAGCGGGCGCGACGGACCCTCCGCGTTGCCGCTTCTTTGACCCTTGTGGGCGGAGCATCGGACTCTTAGTCGTTCCTCAGGCTGTCGCAGGAATTTGCGGCCAAGCCGCCATCGGTATTCACTCCTTGCTCCGCCCCAGGCCGGGTATTTTTCCGCCGACCGCGGCCGGGAGGTGTCGCGCACACGTCAGCCTGGGCATCAAAGGGAACGATGGACCGGTTCGACAATCAGTCTCCCGAGCCACCCGCGATTTATGTGACGGATGTTCCCGCGCGCCTCGACCGCCTGCCCTGGAGCGCGTTTCACTGGCGCGTCGCCATCGCGCTGGGAATCACTTGGGTGCTGGACGGGCTCGAGGTGACATTGGCGGGAACGCTGGCCGGCGCTCTCACCCGGAGTCCGACGCTTCATCTCGACGCCGGCGCGATCGGGCTGTCTGCGAGCGCCTACCTCGCGGGCGCGGTCGCAGGTTCGATTTTGTTCGGCCATCTCGCGGACCGCTTCGGACGGAAGCGCCTCTATACCGCCACGCTCCTGGTCTATCTCGTAGGGACCGCCGGCTCGGCACTCTCCTGGAATTTCGCAAGCTTCGCGTTCTGGCGCATGATCACCGGCGCCGGCATCGGCGGGGAATACTCCGCGATCAACTCTGCCATACAGGAATTCACTCCGCCGTCGTTGCGCGGCCGGATCGACCTGGTCATCAACGGCAGCTTCTGGCTGGGCGCCATGCTGGGCGGCGCGGCTGCGGTGATCCTGCTCGCCCCGGAGCGCTTCCCGATCGACCTGGGCTGGCGCCTCGCTTTTGGAATGGGTGTGATACTCGGCATCGGCATTCTCTGGCTGCGCCGCTATGTACCGGAGAGTCCGCGCTGGCTGATCACGCACGGGCAGCCGCGCGAGGCCGAGCGCATCGTGCGCGAGATCGAGGCCGAGATCGGCGCGCCGGAGCCCGCGACACCGGCGCCGACGCTCGCGCTGCGCGCGGCCGGCGAGACGAGCCTCGTGGCGATCGCCCGAATGCTCGCTACGCACTATCGCCAGCGCGCCGTTCTCGGGATCGTTCTCATGGCAGCGCAGGCTTTTTGCTACAACGCGATCTTCTTCACCTACGCGCTCGTGCTCACGGATTTTTATGGCGTGCCCCCGGATCGGACCGGCTGGTATCTGTTTCCAATCGCGCTTGGCAATTTCGCGGGGCCGCTCCTGCTCGGGCGACTTTTCGACACCGTCGGGCGCAAGCCGATGATCACGATCACCTACGCGCTCTCGGGCGTGCTGCTCGCGGTGACCGGCATGCTGTTTCGCGCGGGCGTCCTCGATGCGGACACGCAGGCCGCCGCCTGGTCGATCACGTTCTTCGTGGCCTCGGCAGCGGCGAGCGCCGCCTATCTCACCGTCGGGGAGAGCTTTCCCCTGGAGGTGCGCGCACTCGCGATCGCGCTGTTCTACGCGCTCGGGACTTGTCTCGGCGGCATCGCCGGACCAGCGCTGTTCGGTGCGCTGCTCGCGAGCGGCTCCAGAAATGGGATCGCCGCAGGCTATCTTCTGGGGGCGGGGCTCATGATCGCAGCCGGCGCCGTCGAATGGGCGATCGGTGTCCCCGCGGAGCGGAGGCCACTCGAGCTGGTCGCAGCACCGCTCAGTAGCGCAGGCTATGGCACTTCATCGGCCGAGCAACCACCCGTTGGTGGTTGATCAGCGCCTGCCGCGATCGCCCGGACTGACTGCTGTCACCCAGTTTTGTCAGGGAATCTGTGTCGAAGATGTGACCGGCCTTTGATTTGTCACAATGCCTCCTGCCCCGTATGGGTGCCCTGCCCCGTTTAGGGGGCTATTTTTCGGATGATTGCACCCCAGCTTGGGTGATGAGCTTCGCGCCTGCAGCGACGCAGGTGCTGGCCGCTCCGGATTGAGACAGCAACTCGCGTCATTGAACCATGACCTGGACAGACCCTTTCTCGGACTCGCGCTCTCGTCTCGCGCTGCTGTCGCAGTCTGCGGACAGTTGGGCGCTGTTCCTCGATATCGACGGCACCCTGCTCGACATCGCGGAGCGTCCGGAGTTGGTGCAGGTTCCGCCGGCGCTGATCGGCGACCTCGAGCGGGTGAGCGCCTCGCTCGGCGGCGCGCTCGCACTGGTGAGCGGCCGTGCCATCAAGTGGATCGATCATGCGTTTCACCCGCTCCGGCTTCCAGTCGGCGGTCAACAAGGCTCGGAGATCAGGCTGGTTAAGGACGGACCGGTGTTGACCAGCGCCGTGGTGAACCTCGACGGGGTCCGCGCGCGCCTCCGCCCACTCGACGGCGTCGACGGCATCGAAATCGAGGACAAGGGCCTCGCAATCGCGGTGCATTATCGCCAGGCGCACGATCGCGCGGCCTCGGCGAAAGCTAGGATCGCAAGCGTGCTCGCGAGGCTCGAGGCGGGGATCGAGGCGATCCCGGGCCGACTCGTCTACGAGATCAAGCCGCGCGCGGTCAGCAAGGGAACTGCCATCGCGCGTCTTGCGGATAGCCCGGCGTTTTCGCGGCGCATACCGGTTTTTTTCGGCGACGATCATACCGACGAGTATGGGTTTCGCGAGGTGCTGGCGCGCGGGGGCATCGCGGTCCAGGTCGGACCCGCGCAAGCGCCTCCGGGTTGCTTATGGATCGAGAGTCCAAGCGAGACGCGCCGGTGGCTCGCGGGGTTGTTCGCTCACGCGACGGAATCGGCCGGCGCGTGAAGACCTGTACAGCAAAGGAGACGGCACCTTGGCGCGGCTCGTGATGGTTTCAAATCGGCTGCTGGCGCCGCGCGAGCGAGTCTCGCGGGCGGGCGGCTTGGCAATCGCCCTGCGCGATGCGTTGCAGCGCCGGGGCGGCATCTGGTTCGGCTGGAGTGGAGAGGTCGTCGACTCACCGGCCGAGTCGGCGCGTATGACGACGGCGGGACGCATCACCTACGCGACCCTCGACCTGTCACAGGACGACTACGACACGTACTATATCGGCTACGCCAACAGCACGCTCTGGCCGCTCTGCCATTACCGGCTTGGCCTGATCGAGTTCCGCCGGGCCGCGTTCCGAGGCTACCAACGCGTCAACGCCAATTTCGCCAAAGCGCTGCTTCCGCTGCTGCGTCCGGACGACGTCATCTGGGTGCACGACTATCACCTCATCCCGCTGGGCGCGGAGCTGCGCAAACTCGGGGTCACCAACCGGATCGGATTTTTCCTGCATATTCCGTTCCCGGCCAAGGAAGTGTTCTTGGCGCTGCCCGATCACCTCGCGCTCGCACGCGCGCTCACGCACTACGACCTGGTCGGGTTCCAGACGCAGAACGACGTCGACGCCTTCCTCGGCTACCTGGAAGGCGAGACGGGGGCACGCTTGTTATCAAACGGCCAATTCGAGGCTTTCGGCCGGACCACGCAGGCACAAGCGCTGCCGATCGGGATCGACACAGATGCATTCGCCGAGACCGCGCGCATCGCGGCCTCGGCGCCCGAGACCGTGCGCCTGGCTCGCAGCCTCAGCGGCCGCTCGCTCGTGATCGGCGTCGACCGGCTGGACTACAGCAAGGGCTTACCGCGAAAGATCGAAGCTCTGGGAGAGCTCCTGGAGCATCGGCCGGAGCATCGCGGCAAGGTGACCTATCTGCAGATTTCGCCGAGCTCCAGGGACAGCGTCGCGCAGTACCGGGCGCTGCGTCGCGAGATCGACTCCGTTGCAGGCCGCGTCAACGGTCGCTATGCGGAGTTCGATTGGGCGCCGGTGCGCTACCTGAACAAGGGCTTCTCGCGGGGCACACTCGCGGGTTTCTACCGCGTGGCACGGGTCGGGTTCGTAGCGCCGTTGCGCGACGGTATGAATCTCGTCGCCAAGGAGTACGTCGCGGCGCAGGACCCCCAGGACCCCGGCGCTCTCATCCTGTCGCGCTTTGCGGGCGCGGCACACGAGTTGGAGACGGCGCTGATCGTGAATCCGTTCGATCTCGACAGTCTTGCCGATGCCCTGCATCGGGGCCTGACCATGCCACTCTCCGAGCGGATCGCGCGCTGGGAGCCCATGTTCGATGCGCTGCGCATGAATCCAATCAGCGCATGGTGCGATCGCTTCCTGACGATACTGGGTGGCGAGGTTGGCGACAGGCCGCAGCCGAGGAGCATCGTGCACTCGGCCGCGATCGCCTGAGACCGCCTACCCGCCGATCCCGCCTTAGCCGGGTATCCACTGATATCCAAAGCCGGCGTAGTTGCGCACCTGATCGAATTCCAGATCCACATCCCTGAACTTCTTGCGAATGCGCTTGATGAAGGTGCGGACATTGGCGCGGTAGCCGTCGGCGCCGCTGCCGGCCAGGAAGTCCTTGCCGTGCACGAGATCGTAAAGCTCGCGGTAGGAGACGTCCTCGCCCGGCTTGAGCGCGAGCTGGGAAACCATGCGGAACTCGGTCAGCGTCAGATCGATGGCGGAGCCCTTCCAGAAGGCGCGGTTGATGTCGAAGCGCAGCTCCAAGGCGCCCAGGCGCACCTGCGGCGGCGGCTGTTGCTGCGAGGCGCTCGGCACCGGCCGTTGGCCTTCCGCGATGAGCTCGATGCGCCGCACCAGGATCGAGAGCCGGCGCGACTTGTCGATGAAGTCGACCGCGCCGCCCGCCAGCGCCGCTTCCTCGTAGATGTCATCGCTGAGCGCG
>Ga0307479_10001182_pt1 | contig 23721 bp, 54 predicted proteins | sample atmos_gasesECM4C_FD_203743 | JGI IMG/M metagenome (GOLD analysis project Ga0307479, IMG submission 203743) | Hardwood forest soil microbial communities from Morgan-Monroe State Forest, Indiana, United States - atmos_gasesECM4C_515 | ecosystem: Environmental > Terrestrial > Soil > Temperate... | reverse complement strand
TCAAGGAGAGGTTGACGGGTGTCCTACGGGGCGGTCGTTTGAGCCCTTGCGAGGGCTGATGGTACTCGATTCAGGGTTGCTGTGTCAAGCGGAGGGCGAACGGCGCTCGGGAGCGGATCCCCAGCGGCCACAGGTCCGCCAGCTCCCGTCCCGCCCGGTCGATGGCGTGGAAGAGGCGCCACTGGCCGCCAGCGGGCCTCCAACCGATCTGCCGGTGCGCGAGCATGCCCAGGCGGCCGGCCGGGCTCCCGGTGGACGTCGCCAGGTGGCGCAGCTCCGTCGCCTCGACCACGCCGAGGGCGACCAGGTGGTGCGCCAGCCGGATCAGTCGGGTATCGATGCTGTTCGCGAGCTGGCTGCCGGCGATGAGGACGTGACCGCGGGACCGGCCCTGATGCAGCAGGCGGAGCGTGCCCGGGTGGCCGCCGCCGACCGGGAACACGTTCAGGACCTCATCGAAGATCAGGGCGGTCGGGACCCGCCGGAAGGGGTGGTCGAGTGCGCGCGACCACGGGTGGTGCTGGTCGCGATGCGACGCGGTCCCCCACGTCCACGCCGGGTCGCAGATCATGAGGGCGCGGGCGTGGTGGTCCAGGTCGGCGGGGTCCTCGACGGCGTTGAACCCGGCCGCGACCCAGGCCCGCTGTTCGGCCGGGTCGTTCTTGGTGTCGTAGACGATGCAGCTCGGCGCATCCCGCACCATCCACTCGGCGAGCGTAGACTTCCCGCTGCCGGGCTTCCCGATCAGCAGGATCGTCTCGCCCGGCCGGACCTCGACAGGGGTGGGCGGCGGCGGGGTCCACCGCCGCCGCCCAGGCCAGGGCATCAGCCCTCCGACGTCTCGCGCGCGGCCCGGAGCTGGTCGTCCGCCAGCCGGCCGCGGAAGTGCGCCTCCGCGTTGTCCCCGGCCTTCGCTGCCTGGATGGCCAGGATGGCGTTCCAGCTGCCGCAGCACCCGGAGCAGAAACACATGTCGCCGTGGTCCGGGGCGAAGATCATGCCGTCTTCTGGACGTGCGGCCGCTCGGGCGCCGCGGTCGCCTTCCGCTCGGCCCGCTCCGCGAGCTCGTACAGCCGCTCCAGGTGCGGCCGGGTCCGCGCCGCGATGTGCGCCAGCGTCCGCTCCGCGCGGGCCGGGTCGATGGCCTGCGTGTCGCGCACGACGGTCGCGACCGCGGTGAACCGGGCCACGATCGCGCGGGCGTCCTCGGCCAAATCGAGCCACTGGGAGTCCTTGGACAGGTCCGGCTCGACCGGCGCGCCGGGCTGTCCGGCGATGAGATGGGCGTACTGGGCCTTGGTGGTTTCGGCCATGAATGCCTCCATAAAAATCGATGGACGGGGAAAGACCCCCATTCTACACTATGCCGGGCCTATCGACCCTCGCACGCTCCGATGCACGAGCCCGAGCACCAGGAGCACGGCCCGATCAGGTCCCGGCTGGATGCCATAACGGGCTTGCGCGGCGTCTTCTTGGTCGGCGTCTCCTCGGGAGAACCGCCACACCCCGAACAATCCCGGCATAGCCCGCAGTGTCGTCCCATGCAGCATGAGTTACACGCCATCAGCTTTTCCTCCCGCTGCCACCGCAGCCTGTACACAGAACTTCCTTGACGCAGTCGTGCTCCTTGCCGTCTGGGCCCGTGGCCTTGCCGGTCCCGTTGCACTCATAGCACGTCACCTTCCCCGATCCCCCGCAGCTCCCGCACGTATCAGCCAATCATCTACCTGCCGCTGCCTCCCGCTCCCTGGGCCTCCGCTGCCTCCCGCTCGCCGGCAGCGATCCATGCCGCATGCAGCGCCCCGCCGCGCGAGCACCGGTCATTGCCGGTGCCACCGGTCGAGGAGCGCGTCACGCCGCACTTCGAGCACGTCCGCATGTGGGCCAGGTACTCGTACATGGCCTCGACCTCGGTCATCTGGCCGAGCGCTCGCCGGGCGAACCGCAGCAGGGCCGGCATGCCTTGTATTGTACCACGTTATCCACAGATCGTTAACTCCGCATAAACCATCTATGAACGGTTGGGACGCGTCAGGCCGGCGCGGCGAAGCAGGTCGCGGTCTGCGTCCTCGGTCTTTCCGAGGGCACGCCTGATGATCGCCCGTATCAGCAGCGATGCATTCGTATCGGCCCGTGCGGCATGGGCGGCGATGGCATCGGCCAGGTCATCGGTCAGCCTGACCGCCTGTATCGACTTCGTGGTCATGTTCATAGTTTACATTTCGCCGAGTCTGTTGTACATTGCGGATCTACCTTCTTTCTGGGGGCCGGCACCTGTGGCGGGCAGCCGGCCTCTCGATCCAGACCTTCCCGAAGGCTGCCATGCCGAGAGGGCCCGATCGCCGTCGGGCCCTCTTCCATTCACTGGCCGACACCGGGGTCCACGTCGGCGGGTTCATCCCAAGTCCCCGGAGGCGCCCGGCATCGCGCCGGGCGTCCTACCCATCGCTACAATCCGAGCATGGTCCGAGTTCACTTCGCCGAGCGGGAGTCGGCCGAATACGACGCGAACGAGATCGAGTTCACGGCCGCCGGCGCGGTGATCCTCCGGCGGGTCGAGCTGACCGAGGTCGCGGACCCGCGAGACATCCGCGTCAAGCACCGGATCCCGGCCGCCCCGCCGGTCCTGCTGGGCGCGTGGTCCCGTGACGCGCGCTGGGTCCACGTCGAGGAGTTCGGGGCCGCCGAGCGGCCCCTGGAGGTCGCCCAATGAGACTGCCCACCCTGCACGACACGCTGCGCCACATCATCCGCAGCATCGCCTGGCGCGACGAGGAGGGCCAGCGGGCGGCGCTGCTCTCGGTGGACGCGCACGAGCGCGAGTTCGGCACGTCGGACACCGACGCCCATCAGGCGGAGCTGGAGAAGCGGGCGCGCGCCGCCGCCCGCATCGCCAACCCCAGTCTGCCCGAGACGGACGCCGAGCGGGCCGCTCGGCTGGAGGCGGAGCTGACGCGGCTCCAGGCCCAGGTTCTCGCGCAGGGCCCGCGACCGACGGCGGAGGCGCCCACGGCGTAGGATGAGGCGGCCGACGCTCCCCGGCGCCGGCCGCTGAACGGTCAACCTGACGAGGAGGTCAACCGCGTGGAGAACGATACCCGCCCGGATCGCTGGCGGTGGTGGGAGTACGCCGCGTTCGGGAGCGGCGTCGTGATTGGCTTGGTGCTCTGCGATTGGCTCATAGAGCTTGGCCGCCGTCAGGCCCGGCGCGAGCGCCGCCGGTGACCGCGCGCATCGCGCTGGCGATGGTCGGCCGGTCGGCCGTCTCCTTCGAGGTCCTGAAGCAGTGGATCGGCGCGCTGCGCGAGATCCATTGGCCCGGCCCGACGTTCCTGATGCCGGAGATCTACGCGGCCGGCGAATGGATCGGCGTCGTGCCGGCGCGCAATCTGTGCACGCACATCGCACTGGGCAACCCCGACTGGGACTACCTGCTCTGGATCGACGCCGACCACAAGGTAAACCACCAGATGTTCGAGCGCCTCCAGGAGCACGCCGCAGCGGGCCTCGCGGTGGTCGGGGGCCTGTACTACATGCGGGCCTACCCGTTCGAGGTGAACGGGTTCGGTGAGCGCTGCGAGGACGGCGTCAAGTACGTCTCGCCCGAGATCCTCGTCCCGCGGCTGAACCCGCCTCGCTCGACGGTCATCCCGGTCGCTGGCGTCGGCACCGGGACGATGCTGATCCGCCGCGACGTGCTCGAGCGGATGGCGGAGCTGCGCGGCGCCGGCAACATCTGGCACGCCGAGAAGATCCCCTGGGAGCAGCAGATCGCCTTCCTGGAGCGCGGGGAGCCGCTCTCGGGCGTGATGACCGAGGACATCCTGTTCTGCCTGGACGTGGCCGAGCTGCTCGGCGAACAGGTCTGGCTCGACCTGGACCCGCGCATGGAGACCGGCCACCAGGGGGAGCAGACCGTGGACCGGCTTCACTACCTGGCCGCCCACCAGATCACGATCCCGCCCGGCACCGACCTGTCGAAGCTGAAGCTGCCGAAGGGCTACGAAGTGGTGCGTCCGAAGTGACCGACTTCCCCGTGCCCGAGGGCGTCCCCTCGGCGGTCACCCTGCCGGAGCTGCGGCTCCTACAGCGATACGCGCACGAGGCCGGCACGGTGCTGGAGATCGGCACGCATTACGGGTTCACGTGCATCGGGATGGCGCTGGCCGGCGCGCACGTAACCAGCGTCGACCCGCACTTCGAGGGCCCGGCGGACGCTCCGGACACCTGGCAAGCGTTCCTGGCGAACTGCCGGCGCTACGAACTCATCGAGCCGTACGCGCGCCGCGTCACGCCGTGGCGCATAGCGATCGAGTCGCATCCGTTCTATGAAGACGAGGCATTCGGACTCGTCTTCATCGACGGGAACCACACCTGGCCGTGCCCATGGCGGGACGCCGAGATCGCCATGGCGCACCTGGTACCGGGCGGCTACATCGCGTTCCACGACGTGACGCCGCGGTGGCCCGGCGTCTGGCGTGCGGCTGGCGAGCTGTGCGCATCCGGCTGGGACTGCGTCGCCAGCGTCGGGACCCTGGCCGTCTACCAGAAGAGGGCTTCGGGCGTGTCCGGCACGTCGAGCACGCCCGCGGTGCACGAGAAGCTGACCGATGTCAGCCCGGACCCGCCGACCAGGAAGTAGAGCTGCTGCTCGGACTTCACGAGGGTCAGGTCCGGGACGTTGATCGAGCTGGGCACCGTCTGCCCGGGCACGGCGATGTCGGAGGCGTTCACGTTGACCGCACGCGCCGAGGGCCCGCCCGGGCCGGTCGGCGAGTTGCCGACGCAGAGAGCCGCGAACAGGTTGGCGATCGACCCGGCCAGCAGCCCGGCCTGGGTGTTGGCCTGCCAGATGGCAGCCCACTGGACCCGCCAGACGCGTCCCGGCGGCGGCGACTGCGGCGTGAAGCTCATGGCGATCGGCCCCGGCTGGGCCGCGGTGTTTGCCGTCGCGCCCGAGATCATGTAGTAGCGGGCGTCCTTGTGGTCGGCCAGGACGTCGCGCAGCCGCTCGTGGTGCCGGTCCAGGTCCTCGCGGGTGGCCAGATCGACGGCCAGGTCGGCGGCGACGGTCACTTCCATACGGGCTATCCTACTCGCGTGCTGATGGACTGGGCGAAGCTGGGCCTGCGTGTGGTGGTTGCCCTTGAGCGCATAGCCGATGCAGCCGATAGGCTGGTTGTGGATGCCCAAGCCGAGGTCCATGCCGCGTCCGATGGCCATGCCGATAAGGAGATAGCCGATGCCCCGAGAAAGCGCTGAGGAGAAGATCGCCCGCATCGTGCGCGACACCCTGAAGGGCGAGCGCGACCGCGAGGACGAGGCCAAGAACCCGCAGTGGGCCCGGATGCGGCAGATCATCCGAGAAGAGGTGTCGAGCATCCTGGGCGACGGCAAGGCCCCGCGCCGGCGGCAGGCGGCGGACGACGACCAGGACGACGACCAGGCGGCCGGCGAAGGCGGGCTGCTGGAGGCGCTGGGCCTCAAGTGAGCGAAGAGCAGGACGCGCCCCGCCGGACCTGGACCCCGGCGCAGCGTGAGGCCCAGATGGCGGCGCGGGCTCGGGCGAAGGCGGCGCGCTCGAATGGCCAGGCGCACACCGACGCCGAGCTGATCGCCGAAGACGTGGTCGGTGACGCGGTGGCCAACGTCATCACCTTGAGCGGCTTTCTGATGCCGGTGGCGCCGTACACGGCGGTGACGATCGCGGGCGTGCCCGACCCGGAGAACGAGGGGGCGATGCTCGTCCAGTCCCGCGCCGAGATGGCCGGGCGGGTCCTGCTCGAGCACGCCAAGCGCAATCCGCGCGTGCTGCGCGCCATCGCGCGCTTCAATCAACTCTTCCAGTCGGTCGAGCTCGTGGAGATCGTGGGCTCGGTGGTCGCGGCCGGCGCCGTGGACGCGCACGTCATCGAGCCGGACGCCACGATCGCGCTCCCCGGCGGCGCCCAGATGTCGATCCTGGCCCCGGTCCTCGGCGACACCATCGCCTACATCGCCGGCCAGGAGGAGATGGCCCTGGCCCAGGGCTATGCCGCCCTCGAGCGGCGTGCCCGCCGGACGGCTGCGGCGCCCGACATCAAGGGGCCGCCGCCGCGGGCCCCCGAGCCAGGCCGGGACTACGGCAATCCGGACCCAACCCTGCGCCGCGAGGGCCAGACCGTCGTCACGGGCGACGTGACGGCGACATGATCGAGATCGACCACGCCGCCGACCGGCAGGCCGCCGCCGAGTGGGCCCGCGCCGCGCTCGCCGACTAACGGGCGGTGATCCTGGACACCGAGACGACCGACCTGCGCGGCTACATCTGCGACATCGCCATCATCCGCGCGACCGACGGCGAAGTCCTCCTGGACACGCTGGCCAACCCGCTGGCGTCCATCCATCCCGAGGCGTACGCGGTGCACGGCATCCAGGACGCCGACGTGACGTCCGCGCCAACGTTCGCCGAGCTGTGGCCCGAGCTGGCTATGCTCCTTGCCGGCCGGCGCGTCCTCGTGTACAACGCCGCGTACGATCGCGGGCGCTTGATTGCCGAGCTGGCGCGCGGCGATCAGAACCTGGACGTGCCCGGCACCTGGGAGTGCATCATGCTCCAGCACGCGGCCTGGGTTGGCGAGTGGAACGAATACCATGGCAACTACCGATGGCACAAGCTGACCGGTGGGGATCATCGAGCCCTGGGCGACTGTCGAGCGGCGCGCGCCCGCCTCCAGGAGATGGCCGCCGGGTAGCGTTCACGGACGACGACTGGGCGGAGCTGGAAGGCGGGGTGCCGCGCATCGGTTGGGACCAGATGCACGAGATCCTGGACGAGCGCTGGCACGCCGGCCAGCACTTCGCCATCTTCTCGCCGACCGAGGGGGGAAAGTCCCACCTGATCCGATACGGCCTGCTGCCGCTGTGGCAGCGGTACCCGGTCCTGTGGATCAGGTTCAAGGCGCGAGACGACACCACGCCGGGGTTCGGCACGCAGGTAGACCGCTACCCGATCATCGAGCGCGGCAAGTACCGGGTCCGCCACCGGGACTCGCCCGCCTGGGAGCACGATCCGGAGCACTTCCTGCTGCAGCTCCCGCGCTATCGCTTCGACGCGACGGCGCCGCAGGACCGCTCGGCGAGCTGGGCGCACGCTCGCCGGGTCTGCGGGGAAGCTCTGGACAGGACCTTCCGCGAGGGCGGCTGGGTCCTGGTGATCGATGAGATCCAGGCGGTGAACGGGAAGCGCCCGCCCGCGCTCGACCTGGAGAGCGCCCTGGAGAACTGCCTCCAGCGGGGGCGGACGCAGCCGCTGACGATGATCACCGCCAGCCAGCAACCGGCCTGGAACGCGCCCTCGGTCTACGACCAGGCCCGGTGGGTTGCGCTGGGACGGACACTGGACGAAGCCCGCTTCGAGCGTATCGGCCAGCTCGGCGGCTCCCGCGAGCGCATCGAGGGCGTGCTGCCGACCCTGGCCGGCGCTTCGCCGGGACCGCCTGAGTTCCTGATCGTGGACCGGCACACGGGGGACATGTGGATCTCGACCGCGCCGCCCGCTCCCGCAGCCCGCTGACCTACGCCTGCTGGCCGTAGACGTTCAGCCAGGTACCCGCGATTGTCGCGGGGACGTGGACGACGATCGCGGTGTTCACCGCCGAGGCGGGCAATGGGGCCGGCGGACGCCAGGCGAGCTGGGTGCCTGTCGTCAGCAGGGAGAGCGCGAAGCTCAGGGTTCCGGACGGGAAGCCGGACAACCCGGTGATGGTGACCAGGGCCGCGGTCAGGGCGAGCACCGCCGGCACGGTCAGGTCGAACCCGGTGATCGAGGTCGTCTTGCCGACCGCCGCCGCCAGGGTCGCGGTGAAGGCCGCCGCGGAGCTCTGGCTGTCGCCGACTGGTGAGGGTGGTGGGCCAGGCGGTGGGACGGAGGTGATGGCGACGCCGCCGGCTACGGCGATGCTTCCCGAGTCCACGTAGATGCGCTGGAACTTGCCCGAGGGATCGAGCGCCAGGGAGCCGTCGACGGTGAGCTGCGAGAGGTAGATCGCCGTCACGTCAGCAGCATACGCGCGACAAGTGCGGCTCTACGCCGTCGAGTCAGGCGCTACACTGGCCGAATGCAGCGGCATCCGGCCTTCTTCGTCCTGACGGTGGTGGCCGCCATGATCGTGGCCCAGTACGCGGTGGACGTGCTGAAGGGCGCGTACCCGAATACCGCCTGGATCGGCGGCATGAAGCAGGCCGTCACCGGGGCCTGAGGGGGTTGCAGATGAGGGCTTCCAGGCGCCGGGCCTACCAGGAGTTCGAGGCCGAAGCCCGCTCCCGCGTCCAGGCCGCCCACGAGCGCTGGCCGTTCGCCGAGGGGCTCCAGGCCCGCGGGTCGGCCGGCACCGCCGCCAACCCCGCCGCCCAGACGGTCGGCCGGCTGCCGCAGACTACCCAGGGCATCCCCGCCGGCGGGCCGTTCATCCGGTACGCCGAAGAGGCGGTCGCACTCGCCTACGACACCGCCGGCATCGCGTTTGGCGGCGTCTCGAACCTGCCACTCACCGCCGTGCCGGGCTTCCTGCGTGCCCTCATCGTGAAAATGACGGCGACCGGCGGGTCCGGCGCGCAGGCGGTCACCGCCGGCACCGACGCGCCGATGAACGCGATCTCGCAGCTCACCCTGCGCGACGCGTCGGGCCAGCCCATCTATCCGGCCATCGACGGGTACGGGTTGTTCCTGATCAACCTCTTCAGCGCCCAGACGCTGACCGGCCAGGGCGGACGCCAGGACCCGACTTCGACCGGCTTCCCCTCGTTCGTGGCGATGACCACGACGTCCGGGTCCGGCGCCGGCAACTTCACCCTCAAGATGTGGGTACCGCTGGAGTTCAACTCCAGCGCCTACTGCGCGCTTCCGGCCGATAACTCGGCGGAGCTGCCCAAGCTGCTGATCCAGTTCGCCGGCTCGAGCACGGTCTACCAGACCGCGCCATCCACGCTGCCGACGATCGACCTGCGGGTCGAGGAGAGCTACTGGGCCGTCCCGAACAACATGCCGGACCTGGCCCCGTTCGACGTCGGCGCGTCGAGCCAGTGGCTGCTGAACACGTCCGGCCAGAACCCGCCGAGCAACGCGTACATGCGCGTTCTCTCGCAGGGCGTCGGCCAGTTCGTCCACACGGTGATCGCGGTCTACCGGGACTCGAACAACAACCGCCAGGACAAGTTCCCGGACCCGATCGAGCTGTGGATCGACCAGTTCCAGTACCGCCTGGAGGCGCTCGACACGCGCAAGGACGAGATCTGGAAGCGCTTCGGCGTGACGCGGCCGACCGGTGTGGCCATGTACGCCTGGCGGAACTCCATCCAGGACGAGGTGTCGGCGGCGGACGACGCCGAGGCCATCCTGGTCACGACCGGCTCCACCAAGTTCGAGGTCGGGGGCACCTGGGGCACGAACGCCAACGCCCCGGCGCAGCTCACCACGTACACCGGGATGATCTTCCCCGGCCCGTCGGGCTTCCCGTGGGGGTCCCAGAGCGCCTGATGGCTGAGCTGCGCGGCTTCCTGACGCTGCTGACGATCGGCGCGATCGGCGCCATCGCCTTCACCGCGGTCACCCACCCGCAGGGCGTCAGCGCGTTCTTCGGCGGCGTGGACTCGCTCTACAAGACGGCGCAGGCCGGCAGTCTGGGTCAGGTGGCATGAGCTCGACCAGGGGCCGGGTCGTCCGCGGCGGGGGGATGCAGACCGACCTGGGCGCGACCGCGCGCTACGAGGCGGGGCCCGGCAACCAGCCGATCACCCGGCCGGCGTACCGCGTCAGCCAGGGCGTCAGTCGGCCGGTCGGCGTCGGCGGCGCGGAGGGCCCGCACCCGCTCCTCGACCTGTCGGGCGTGCCCTTCTGGCGGACCCTGTTCGCAGTCGCCGCGCTCGCCTGGCTCGGCTTCGTCTACATCAATGTGGGCCGCGGCGGGCTCTCTGGAGGTGTCAGGGTCTGATGGGGACGATCATCCGGGCGCCGCTGCGCGCCGAGTTCTGGGTCGGCGCGCTCATGGTGATCGCCGGCCTGTGGATCTACCGGAACTACGGGAGCCGGCTGCCCGGGCTGCCGGGGGGAAGCGCGAGCTGATGCTGACCGACATGCGCTTCTACATCGGGATCGGCGTGGGCGTGCTCCTGGTCATGTTCGTGGTCCCGTGGGCGCGCGGGACCATGGCGGCGAAGCAGGGCGGCTGAGCCTGATGCTCCGCTCGGGCGTGTTCTGGGCGGGCGTGGCGGCCGGCGCGGTGGCGACGTGGTTCTGGCAGAAGCGCCAGGCTCAGCTCATCGTCGCGGCGCCGTACTTTCCGCGACCGCTGACCCGGAAGGGACGCCGCGGTCAGGGCTGGCCGGGCCAGCAGGACGCGTACTCGGCATGACGGACGAGCTCACGGCGAATGACTACCGAGACGCCTTCCGAGAGGTCATGCAGCGCCTGCTGGACTACGAGACTGGCAAGACTCCTCCGCCGGCCAGTGATCGCCTTCGGGGCGTTATCGAGCGAGACGCCATCAGGCAGGTACGCGGCCAGTGACCGCCGTCGGCATGTGGCTGGCCATCGTGGGCTACGGCCTGGTGTACTCGGGCATGATCCAGCTCTCGGGCCGGACGTGCTCGATCATTGACGCCTTCCGGGGGACGTGCGGGACCACGACCACGGCGTCCATCACCACGTCCGGCTCGACGCAGCACAGCCAGCTCCTGGCCGCCCAGCAGCAGCAGGCCAGCGTGATCGGGACGCAGCCGATCGCCCAGGGCGCAGCGTGAGCGGCCCGCAGCGGGTTGTGATCGGCGCCTGGCTGGGCATAATCGGGTTGGCCGCCGCCCGCTCGCTCGGGGCCGGGAAGGGGCTGCCCAGTCCCGGCACCTTCCTGGCCTCGGGCATCCTCTTCACGGGCTACCTGGTGGCCGCGTCATTCCTCGCCACGTTGCCGGCGGTGCTGGCCGTGGGGACCGACGTGGCGGCCGTGGCGCTGCCCTACCTGAAGGGGGGGGGCACGGGTCCGCTCGACACCATCGCGGCCGCTCTGGGCAAGCTGGACGGCACCACAGGCGCCACCGCCGCCCCCGCGCCAGGCGGCGGAACGGGTAGCCTGACGCCATGAGCAGGATGCTGCGCCGGCCGCCGGCCAAGTCCGTGATGCTGGCCGACCAGCAGGGCCCGCTGACCGCCAGCGTCGCCGCGCCGAACGAGCGGTTCGCGCCGCCGGGCGACATCCTGACCCCGGCCCGCGACATCGGCCGGCAGACCTTCGGGGCGGCCGACCAGACCAAGAACTTCTCGCTCCAGCAGGCGAACGACCTGCCCATCGTCTATCCCTGGCAGGACCGCGTGCAGGTCAACCCCGCGCATGAGCAGCCGAAGCTGATCTTCACCTCGGGCGCGCAGCCGCTGATCCGCTGGGGCCTGATGCGGCGCTACTCGCGGACGTTCATGTCGGCCAGTCCGCGCTTCATGGGCCGCTGGGCGTACGTGGGCTTCATCCAGCGCCACTACACCGAACGGGCCCGCATGACCGGCGTCGCGACCCGGCAGGGGAAGACGTACATCGTGCCCCGCGTCGGCACCGGGCCGGGACCGCGCGGCATCGTGCTCGGGGGCGGCTGATGGACTTCTCGATCCTGACCCGGCGGATCGGGCCGCTGCCCGGCTGGGCATGGGGAGGCATCCTGGCGGCCGGCGTCTGGTGGTTCTTCCTGCGAGGCAAGACGGGCTCGACCAGCCCGACCACCGGGGCCGCGACCACGCCGGGCCCCGATGCCACGTACGGCCTCGGCTTCGCCCAGGGCCAGCAGGCCGTGCAGGCCAGCCTGCCCCAGCAGGCGACGGCCGCGGTCCAGAACTTCATGCTCCAGCTTCGCGGCAACGTCAACCCGGAGACGGGCCAGGCGTTCCCCGGCTCGACGCCGGTCAACATCCCGCTCTTCGCCGACACCCAGGCCAGCCGCCAGATCGGGACGATGCCGATCAGCAGCAGCGTTTCTGCGTCCGGCGCTCCCGTGCAGGGCACGTACAACGGCCGCCAGGTCGAGTATTACCCGGTTCCGGGTCCCGGCGGGAGTACGGCCTACATCCTGGCCCAGGACGTCGCCGGCATCCAGCAGGGCGGCATCGGCGGCCCCACCCGCAAGCACGCGATCGGGTCCCGCGCCCGCGCCCCGGAGTGGCACGATTCGCACCCGCTGATCGGCGCTCCGGTCCGCTACGCGCACTACGTGCGCGCGGTGGGCGGCCCTGGCAACCACCGGCGAGAGGTCGCGCGGGTGGCGCGACAGGCCGGCGTGCACCCGGCGCGCGTCGCGATGCTGAACCCGCAGTACACCGGCCGCATCCGGGTCGCGTGACGTGGACCAGCGGGCGCTCGGCGAGCTGGCCGAGCGAGCGGCGGAGCTGGCCGAGCGGGGCATGGAGGCGGGCCCGGAGCTGAGCCGACTCGTGCAGGCAGCCGCTCGACAGCACGGGTACGCACCCTGGGCGATGACCCAGATGATCGTGGCCGAGTGGGACCGGCTCGGCATCAAGCGGGTGCCGCTCGAGGTCGGCAACGTGGTTCCACGTTGTACGCCGACGCGGGGCCAGGTGATCGCCCGTGCCTGACCTGAGCGGGCTCCGGGGCGGGGCCGGCGGCAATATCGGTGGCGCGCTGCTGGCGATGCAGGCGGTCACGATGACCCTCGACACCGCGTCCGCCCTGAACTCCTCGCCCTGGACGAGCGAGAACTTCGGGGCCGACCCGGAGAAGGCGGCGAGCTGCCGGGAGTACGTGTGGCACTCGGTGGCCGTCTCGATGGCCATGTGCGCGGTGGCGTCGTGGATCTCCCGGAGCTGGGTCCCTATCATCGCCGGCGGCGCGGCGTCAGCGTATTTGTACTGGATCTATGAGCGCGCACTCGCGCGAGGGGCGGCGGCCGGCACCGGCGGCTGGGCCAATGGATGAGCGCCTCGACGCGGTCCTGACGACCGCCTACAACGTCGCCTACTGCTGCCTGGTCGCCGCGATGCTCCTGGTGCTGTTCCCGGCCGCCAGGACCCGTCTGGGCGCCGTGGCGGGCCAGCAGGTGTACGCCTGGCGCCATGGCCGGTGGCTGGCCACCCGGACGCCGGCACCGACCTGGACGACGCTGCTGGCCCGGCCGGACCTGCCCGAGGAGCGCACGGCGTGAAGCGCCGGAGCTTCCCGGTCCGCCACCCGGCCATGTCGAAGACGCTGGCTCCCGGCGGCGGCCACGGAGGACCCGCGCCGGGGCCGGGTGGCGTGCTCGGGCCGGCGGTCCCGATCAACCCGATCGCGCCCGGCAGCCCGCCGGCGAACGCGGCGGGGGACGCGCTCAACTCGGTCGGGGCGGCCATCCTCCAGGCGGTCAAGCAGTTCCTGGCGCCGGGACAGATCATGCTCGGCGTGGGCTTCATCGTGGTCGGCCTGCTGCTGGCCACCGGCCAGGCGGGCCGGGTGGCGCGGACCGGCGTCGGCGTGGCGACTCGCGGCGCGATCCGGTGAACCTCGGCGCACAGGAGCTCGTCCAGCTCGCGCAGGCGGCCGGCACCGGGGGCGACCCGCAGACGGCCGCCGCGGTCGCGCTGGCCGAGTCTGGAGGCGACCCGGCGGAGGTCGGCACCAACCAGGATCAGTGGCATTCGCGGGACCGGGGCCTGTGGCAGATCAACGACCACTGGCATCCCGAGGTGTCCGACGCCTGCGCCTTCGACCCGGCCTGCAACGCGCGCGCGGCGTACGTGATCTCCAACGGCTGGACGGACTTCTCGCCGTGGTCCACATACGTCAGCGGCGCCTATCAGCGCTTCATGCCCTCGGTGGCGACCGCGCAGCAGCAGGCCCCGCCCGCCCGCAGCCTGATGGGGCAGAGCGTGGTCGGCCAGATGCTGACCAGCCCGTGGTTCGCGGGCAACTGGGAGGTCACCCAGGGCTGGGGGCCGACCGACTACGACGGGGAGCCGGAGGGGCACGGCTACTCGCACTGGCACGCCGGGGTGGACATCGGCGTCGCCTGCGGGACGACGATCACCCTCCCGATGGGGCTGTCGGGCACCGCGAAGAGCCTGGACAATCCCGGCGGCTACGGCACCGCGCTCGTGCTCCTGGTCGAGGGGTCCAATGTCGGCATCCTGCTGGGCCACCTGCGCCAGCGCCTGGTGGACGACGGCCAGACGGTGGCTGGCGGCGCACAGCTCGCGGTCTCCAACTCGACCGGCAACTCGACCGGCTGCCACGTCCACTTCGAGGTTCGCCCGCAGGACGCTCGGCAGCCGCTGGGCATCGGCCGGTACGGGACCGACATCGACCCGTCCCAGTGGCTGACGGCGGGCCAGGCCGGGACCGCGAACGAGCTGTTCAGCAGCTCGCCGGCACAGGGTTTGCAGGATGCGATCGGCTCGGCGGTCAAGTCGGCGATCGCGGGCGGGGAGGTCCTGCTGGGCGCGGCCATGATCCTCGGCGGGCTGATCGCCACGGTGTACGGGATGCGCGGCGCATCGGCGCAGGAGCTGGGCCGCGACGTCCAGCGCCAGGCCCGCTCGCTCTCCGGTCCGCGCCGGCGCGAGCGCCCGCAGCCGCGCCAGGATACGACGGAGGCCGGCGAGACTCGCATCCGGCCCGATCTCCAGCGGCGTCGCGGCCCGGACATCGTCAGTTCCAGGACCGGCAGCGCCCGCCTCGACCCGCGCACCGGCCTGCCGCGCGGACCTCGCGCCGCTCGCCCGCGGCCGCTGCCCTCGACCCGTTCGACCGCTCGGGAGCGGACCCGCGAGGCGTCGATGGACGACCAGCTCAGACAGCGGATGGCGGCGCGCAGGAGTCGGCGCCGATGAGGCCGATCTTCATCCCGTTGGCCGGGGCCACAGACGCCAACGGCAACGCCACGATCCAGGTCCCGCTGGAGCGCACCGGGGACTGGCGGAACGTCAAGTTCGCGCTGGGAACGACCGGCCCCGCCGAGTGGGCGGTGCTCAAGACGGGAACCGCGCTCACCTATGGACGGGGCCGGCGGGTGACGCTGGGTCCGGAGCTGCTGGAGCCACAGGATACGGTCTCGGTGTCGGTCAGCGGTGCCCCTGTGAACGCCGCCATCAGCGGATCGGTCAGCGGACTCGGCGGCACGATGTCCGAGATTATGGCCACCTTCTCCCCGGCGCCAAACACAATCGCGCTCGACTCGGCGAACCCGCGCCAGCAGCTCTTCCCGGCCGGGGGTCCCGGACCCACCACGGGGACCGGGATTCCGACATCGTTCCAGGTTGCCAGTGGTGGACTGTCCGGGGCCAAGGTGTTCTCGATCCCGACAGGTACTGCCGCATTGCGAATCATGGTCACGGCCGGCGGCCTGTTCTTTGCCTACAACCTACTGGTGGTCGGCAGTCAATCGGTCGAGCAATACTTCGGCAACCCGACCGCTCCAGGGTCCTCCATCGCAGTGCCGACACCAACCCTTCCCTTCACCGTTCCCATTGAGCGCGACTGGGATTCGCAGATCGAGATACACGTTGAGCAGCCGACTCAGAATGTCAACGTGTTTGTGTCGGCCCTGTTCGCTCCGGAGGCGCCCGGCCAGGCCGGCACGGCCCAGTCAGTGGTCATTCCCACGCCCGCGTTCTGGCAGGCGCCCACTACCTCGACATATATCGAACTGGCCACGGTCTCCGGTACCAGTCATGCGATACCTGCTACGGCGGGCAGAACGATTTACCTGTTCGCAGTGGAACTCGGCACCGATGTAGCGGCAGCCGGCGGTGTCATCTACAAGCTGGCCGACACATCCGGCTTTCTGGTGGGGGGCGGGCGTTCGGCGAGCATCGTCAACAATGGGGACTTCATCAATGTCAATTTCATGGGTCGCCCCATGATTCTCGGGGCCGGGCTGGACGTGGTTTTCGTAGCGGGAACCGCAGCCAACGTCCGTGGCACCATCGCATATGCACTGGGATAGGGAGTGAGACAATGACGATAGGGCTGGCCTCGGTCATGAACAAATCATCGCTCGACGCCGACTTCGGCAGCACGGCCTTCAACCTGCGAAAGGTACTCGGACAGGTCGAGCAGCTCCGCCACTTCTGCCTGATCACGCCGGACGCCACGCTCACCGCGCTCGGCTACACCCTGGCAGAGGTCGGCATCATCAAGAGCGCGTTCGCCGACGGCGACACCATCTTCCAGCTCGCGACTGGGGCCGCCACGCTGGCCGTGGCAACAAACCTCCTGGCCAACCTGGACCAGCTCGCGGGAGACATGCTCGTTCAGTGAGACGCATGGCCGACGCCTGCAACCCGGGCAACTACCCAATCGGGTTCGACCTATTGGCGTCCTACGTGGACGGGATCTGCGCGACCGACCGCGCCGACCCGGTGCGCATCTCGTCCATGGCCACGGACGCCGGCAACGTCGGCGACTGTGAACCGGACAATCCCCCACCGGCGATGTGGGTCCACTGGGTCCAGGCCCGGCGCGCGGCCGGGGTCGATCCCACCATCTACTGTGCGGACGACAGCTTGTCGTCGTTCTTCGACGGCTTCAAGCACCGGGACGTGGCGGCGGCGTTCAGTGCGGCGGGCGTGGCGCAGCCGCACTACTGGCTGATCCTGCCCGGCGCGACGTCGGTGCCGGACGGGGCGGTCGCGGTCCAGGTGGCGAACGTGCGCGGACTCTACGATGTGAGCCTGGTGGCCGACTACTGGCCCGGAGTGGACAAGGGAGACGAGATGACGGTTGAAGAGCACAACGCGCTGATGGCAATCCGCGACGCCGTCGCGGCCAGCACGTACAACGCGGTGGACGATTCCGGCGCGCCGATCAACCTGGGCTGGGCGGTCAGCTACGGGCTCAGCCACGCGCGCTCGGCCGACCGCGGGGTGGCCGGGCTCGTCATGGCGTTGAGCGGACTCCCGGCCGCCGTGGTGGCCGCCCTGCCGCCGGCACAGGCGGGCGGGATCACCATCGCCCAGGTCCAGGCGGCGGTGACGGCCGCCGTCGAGGCGCTCACGTTCAAGGCGTCCGCGTGAAGACGACGGGCCTCCCCGGTTGGGCGGTGTACGCCGGCTCGACGGCGGTGGCGCTGGGCCTGGTCATCGGCCTGGTCGTGCTGCTGGTCGTAGGTCGCCCGGTGCCGGATCAGCTCTGGGTGCTGGTCGGCGTGGCGGCCACGGCCTACTTCGGCGGCGGCGCCGGGGTGCTGGCCTTCCAGCACCAGGCCACGACCGCAGCCGCCAGCTCGGGCGTGGCCGGGCAGGCGATGGACACCGCCAACCACGCCATCGCGACCGTCCGCGACGCGGGTAAGGCCCCTTGACGACCGGCATCCTGCTGGCCGTGGCGATCCTCCAGCTCGTGACGGCCAGTATCGGCCTGGCCGCGCTCCTGGTGTCACTGGGACACGGCCGGCGGCTGGCCAAGATCGACACCCAGACCAACCATGCGATCCAGGTCCTGCGCGAGGTGAACGCGGCGCAGGGGCGCGAGCTGAGCGGGATCGCCCGCCAGCTCGCCGACGAGAAGTCGCCGACTATCCCATCGTCTCCCTGAACATCGAGATCCAGTCCTCGGCGTCCATGCAGACGACGTAGCGCCCGCCCGGCCGCCGGACGAACGCCGCGCCCCAGAGCACGCCGGCGTTCCGCTTCTGCTCCGCGGCGCCTTCCAGGCCCTCCCGCATAGCCCTGGCGACGTCGGCGTAGTTCTTGACCTGCACCACGCAGTTCGGGAGCCCGACCACGTCGCCATGGTCGTTGGAGCCCTCCAGGCGGGCCCTCACCAGCTGGTTGCCGAGGTGGTCGCGCAGCAGCGCCAGCACCTCGCGCTCGGCGCGGTCGCCCTTGGCCTTCCGGCCGCTCGCCGAGAGGATCACGCCTTCCGGGTCCAGTGTATATAGAGACGATCGCCGCTCATCTGTACGGTGGCATCGCTCGGAACGCCATCCTCGCGAGCCATCAGGAATAGGCGTTCGATGTTGGCGATCTTGTACCACTCAGGGCCGAGCTCGGCGGTCCACGTGAAGCTGTCCTCGGCCGGCAAGGGCGGCCGGTAGGATCGGCTGATACTTCCTGGCATGTTTACAACCCTAGCATTTTGTTGCACAGACCGCGCGTGCCCTGTGTTACAATGCTAGACATGAAGAGCAAGATCGAGGTCGGGACCCTGGTCCGGTACATCGGACTCACCGTGTGCGAGGCGATGCCGGGCGAGACGGGCGTGGTCTGCCACGTCGGGCCCGAGCACGTCGGCGCCAACATCGAGGTCGGCTTCGCCCGGCACGTCGCGCGCCACTGGCCCGCCGAGCTGGAGGTCCTGAGCGCTCCGTTGGTGGCGCTGTGACGTTCACCAAGGACGAGCGCTACGTCATGACCCGGTCCCTGGCCGACCGGGTCGATCGCTGCGACGAGCACCTGGACCGGCTGCTGCGCCGGCCGATGCACCACCACCCCGACCAGGTCGGCTCGATCTCGTACTGGGTCCGCGAGCTGCTGATGGCGCGGCGGACCCTCGTCCGGGCCCGCGAGGCGTTCTGGGCGTGTGCCCAAAGGAGAACCCGATGACCACCATCCTGCGACCCCTGCCCGCCGACCTGGTCATGGACCCCGGCACCCACCGGCCCGGCAACAAGATGTCCCTGCTGGAGATGACGACCTGGCGCGTCGGTGAGTCCTGGACCGACCACCCCGCGACGGCATGCCCGGTGCTGGCTGCCTTCGGCATCGCCCTGTGGGACCGCTGGCCAGGCGCTGACCTGGCCCGCCTGGCGCCGTACCACGAGAAGCTGATCGGCACCCGGAGCACGCCCGAGGTCGAACGCCGCCGCGCCTTCCGGGCAGCCGACTGGGCGGTCCGCCGCTTCGCGGTCGAGGCGCTGCGGGCGGCCGGCCTGGAGGCCGAGGCCGTGAAGCTCCAGGAGCTCTCGCCCATCGTGGACGCCGACACGGCGTCGGCGGCGGCGGCGGCGGCGGAGGCGGCGTGGGCGGCGGCGGCGTGGGCGGCGGCGGCGGCGGCGGCGTGGGCGGCGGCGGCGGCGGCGTGGGCGGCGGAGGCGGCGTGGGCGGCGGCGGCGTGGGCGGCGGCGGCGGAGGCGGCGTGGGCGGCGGCGGCGTGGGCGGCGGCGGCGTGGGCGGCGTGGGCGTGGGCGGCGTGGGCGGAGGCGGCGCGGGCGGCGGCGCGGGAGGCGGCGGAGGCGGCGGAGGCGACTGCCATTTGGGATCTGGCGCTGCTGTGCTTCGACGACCTGCTGTCGATCGGGGAGGCGTCGGCGTGATCCCGGCCATCAGCGGCGACACGTTCGAGGCGGCATTGGAAGAGGCGAACCACGCCGTCGCCAAGCACGGCGAGCACCAGACGCCGCTGTGCCAGCACATGGACCGGCGAGACAAGCTGGTCATCCTCGTGGAGGAACTGGGCGAGGTCGCGCATGCGCTCACATACGACGCCGGCGACCTGATCGCGCCCGTGGATAACCTGCGCGTCGAGCTGTTCCAGCTCGCGGCGATGGCGCTCATGTGGGCGCAGTCGGAGGAGCGATGAGCCACAACCGATTCCAGGGGCCGGGCGCTGACCCGGCCCCGGTCCACCGGGAGTCCGACGCCTATCCGCTCACCGACCGCGCGGAGATCGAGGCGGCGCGGAGGGCGCTGGATGATCTGGAGGCGGCCGAGCGCGCCTCGGCGGAACTGACCCTGGCGATCGGGGGACACCTGGTCGAGTTTCACGAACTCGGCCCGGAGCAGTTCGCCAGCCACGACCAGTACGAGTTCCACTGCCGGCTGCTGGAGGAGGACTGATGGGCGTCATCAGGCACGAGCTGGTCGTCTTGGAGTCGTTCGGCGAGGACTTCGAGGAGAAGGTCAACGCGCTGCGCGCCGAGATGCCGCCCGAGTTCGCCCGGCTGCTGGTCGGGCCGGTCGTCGGCGCGACCAACGGCGTTCGCTGGTTCGCGCTCTTCCCCGATGGGTCCAAGGAATACTGGTGTACGTCGGAGGGCGGCGTCGCCTGGCGCGAGAAGTTCAAGGCCTTGTGTCCGTATCCCAACTCGGCTGTGCATGTGGCGTGTGGAGACGAGGACCCAGGGAACGCGGTCGCGAGTTGGGCCTGCGATCCGGATGAGGACTGCCGGGGGGGTCGAGTCTGATGGACCGGCTCGACCCGTACAACCACCGGATCCAGGACAAAATCGCGGAGCTGGTCGCCATCGCGGCCGGCGCCGAGGAGGAGGCCCTGGACGAGCTCATCGACGGAGTCCTGGAGGGATTCCCCGCGACCGACAAGGAGCGGGTGGCGGTGCTGGCCCAGGTCTACGCCGCCCGCCACCGCGAGGCGGTGGGCTTCCAGGCCATCCTGCGCCGAGCGCAGGCCGAGGGGCCCGCGCTGGAGGTCGTCGGGTGATCCGCCTGCGTGACGAGTGGGGATGGACAGGGACCGCGGTGGCCATGGCAATCCTGGGCGCATGCATGGCAGTGATCCTTGGAGTTGCCGGATTGATCTGGGCGACCACGCCAAGGGATTCGGAGGGGAACCCCCTGCCCTGCATCAAGTCCCACCAGGAAACGACATACGTTCTGGTGGGAAAAGTCGTCGTCCCGAGCATGTATTACGTGTGTGACGCGTACGGAAGCCCCTCTCCGGAGGGCCCGAAGTGACCACCGCGCAGGTCAACGTCCGGCTTACTGAGCCGCAGCGCGCGGCGTTGGAGCGGTGGGCGACCCAGCACGGGGGAGGCGGCCTCAGCGCCGCCGTCCGCCGCCTCATCAACAAGGAGATGGACCGTGAGCGACAATGCCAGGGACGCGGAAGCGGAGATGTTCAGATCGGAGGCGCCCGGCGGCCAGGCGACCCCGACAACGGACTCCCCACGCTCATCGACTGAGCTGGCCGAGGTCGAGCGCATCCCGCCCGACCGCTGGGGCGGCGGGGCCGGCATCGCCTGGCTCGCCGAGTACGAGCGGATGGCGATGAGTCGGGCGATCGTGCTTCCCAAGGGCATCCGGGACGCGGGGGACCCGCGCACCGCCGAGGGACGGGCGTCCATCGCGGCGACGGCGCTCGCGGTGGGCTTCGCCGGACGCGAGTTCGGGTTGGGCTTCATGGCGGCGACCCGTCTCATCCACGTCATCGACGGCAAGACGTCACCGGCCGCCGAGCTGGTCATCCAGCGGGCCCGCGAGCGGGGGCACGACATCGTCGCCGTGCACCACACGCCGCGGTGCTGCCGGGTGACCTGCATCTCGTGCTCGCCGCCGGCCGCCCAGCAGGTCGAGTGGGCGCTCACCGAGGCGGACGCGACTCGGCCCGAGGCGATCATCGCGGAAAGGATCACGACGCCCGTTTGGGAGGGCGAGAGCGGGTCCCGCAAGAAGGTCGAGAGGCCGATCACGACCAAGGACAACTGGCGGAACTACGGCCACGACATGCTCTTCTGGAGGGCCGGCGTCGAGCTGGTCCGCCGGCATTGCTCCGAGGCCACGGGCGGCATGCACACCGTCGAGGAGCTGTCGTGACCAAGCCCAAGGACGACGACGTGCCCGAGGAAAAACCCGAGCCGCGGGACCCGAGCCCCAACGGAGGAGGACGACGATGAGCAAGGACGGCGAGATGCACAGCAGGACCCGGCCCGGCGACGTGCCGGCGCTGGTCGTCGGAGAGGTGATGCCGCCCTCCGCGCTGGCGGACGTGCTCGACGGCCGCCCGCTCTACGGCGTGGCGCCCGACGCTGCGCCAACGATCGCCCAGCGCATCGCGGACCTGGAGGCAGCCACCGGCGCCCAGGATCGCGCGCACCGGGCCCTGGAGGGCGTGGTGGACCAGCTCACCGCCCAGGTGCAGGAGCTGCGCCGCCAGCTCGGGATGGACGACTGGCGGCCCGAGTACCGGTCGGACCGGCCGTGAGCTGGTTGCCGTGGACGGCCGTGCTGGTGCGGCACGTCGCCGTCGGAGTGGCGCGCATGCTCTGGGGGTCGGACGCGGCATTCCACGCCGCGGTCGAGCGGCTGCGGGCGCACCTGCAGGCCCGGCCGTGAGCGTTCGCGCCGAGGATCTAGACGACGAGGAGTGGCCGTTTACCGGGCACGAGATCCATGGACTTATCGCCTGGGCGCGGGGCCGTGGCGATCGGAATGAGTTCCGGCGGGGGCTGCAGGCTCGCCACTGGCCGGCTCAGGATATCGATGACCTGACTCGGGTGGTTGAGCACATCCTTACGGTGGAGGCCCGGGAGCCGTGATATGGGGCCCGCGGCGCGAGCTGGAAGAGGAGCTGGCCTACTACCGCGAGGACCTGGCCCGGCACGAGCGTGAGTTCCTGGTGGGCGTGGTCATCCCGGAGCCGTACACGGTTCGCCTGACGTGCGTCGACGTGCCCGAGCAGTGGGACATCCTGATCGACGGCCGGCAGGTCGGCTACCTGCGCTGCCGGCACAGCAAGTGGCGACTCGACTACCTGGACGTCGGCGGCAAGACGCTCATCGCCGAACCCTGGCATCCGGAACGCGGCCAGTACGAATCCAGCTTCGATGAGGAGCGCCCGCAGGTGTTCGCCCGTGTCTTTCGGGCGCTCGACCACGAGCTGATGGCCAGGTGACCCACCCCCTCGAGGCGTGGCGGACGTTCGCCCGGCACGCCGACGAGTGCCGGGAATGCGAGGTCGGAGCGGCGCACGTGCGCCGCTCCGCGGGGGACCCGCGGAAGGCGTGGGATCTGCTCTGCGATGCCGGCCGGGCGCTCTTCGAGGAGTGGCTGGCCGCGGTCCAGGAGCTGGCCCTGGAGATGCGTGCCAAGGCCCCGCTGGCCCCCCTGATCCCGTCGGCGCGGGAGGACCCGCACGGCGCCGAGGAGCGGGCCGTGGTGCTCACGCAGCTCCCGCAGACCGCGCTCGACTCGATCCGCCTGGCCCGGCCGGACGCCCAGGAGGGCATGGTCCGGGCCGCTGTCGCCGCGCACCGGGCCGGCGGCGTCATCACGAAGGAGCCGGACGCCGAGCGGCGAACCTGCGCGTACGAGGGGTGTCGCGAGGGCGTTAACGGAACGAGCGCGGTGTTCAACGTGAGCGCGCGGCACCGGGACCAGCGGTTCTGTACGGACCGGTGTCGCAAGATGTACAGCCGGCCTCGGCTCATCAACACGGAGGAGTGATGACGAAGAGCAGCGATGACCTGCGCGGCGAATACTTCGCCCTGCTGCGGGAGCGGGCCGACCTTCAGGCGGCGTGCATCGCCGAGTGGGCGACGATGAGCCACCAGGTCGCCAAGGCCCGCAACGGCCGGCTCCTGGAGATACCCAACGAGCTGGCCAAGCTGAAGAGGGCTGCGCACCGGCGGCACATGGTCTGGCCGCCCGAGGAGGTCCATGAGGCGTCCTGACCCGCGCTCGGAGCTGTTCCTGTCGGCCGCGCAGGTCCGCGCCACGACACCGTGCCCAGCGTGCGGGGCCTTGGCGGGGTCAGCCTGCTTGGCGTGGCGGGCGAACGACTTCCGGTTCACGCCGACCGTCCACGCCCCTAGGTACGCCCTCGCGCGCTCCCTTCAGGTTACCCTCCGCTTGACACAGCAACCCTGAATCGAGTACCATCAGCCCTCGCAAGGGCTCAAACGACCGCCCCGTAGGACACCCGTCAACCTCTCCTTGACGCGGCCACTACCGGGCGGTCGTTCGTTTGTAAAGGATTGGCGCCCCGAGACGAGCGCCCACCCCCCGACACCCGGGGTGGCGCTCGTCGGGCGCCGGCC
>Ga0307479_10001181_pt1 | contig 23745 bp, 21 predicted proteins | sample atmos_gasesECM4C_FD_203743 | JGI IMG/M metagenome (GOLD analysis project Ga0307479, IMG submission 203743) | Hardwood forest soil microbial communities from Morgan-Monroe State Forest, Indiana, United States - atmos_gasesECM4C_515 | ecosystem: Environmental > Terrestrial > Soil > Temperate... | reverse complement strand
TCCACCTGAAGGACATCTCCGGATTGCGCACGGATCACCTGGCTGATTCCGTAGCCATGCTGCGCCCCCCACATCAACGTCTGAAGAATGAGGAGGTCAAGCGTGCCCTGCAGCAGTTCAATGCGATTTTGGTAACGCGGATTCATCCCAGTCCTGCTCCCCAAAGGCTGTAGAAGTTCTACATGCAAGGATGTTGACGCTCTACAGCCTCATTGGTTAGCAGGTTTCTCGCCGAGAGGGAGGGGTCTGATTACGCGGAAGTTAAGGCCGAAAGCCTGAAATATGCCTATGGGGACGTGTCCGACGAAGGAGATCGCTGTTCGCAAATGGACAGCAAGGCCAAACGCTCCAAACGAACGACGCGGGTTCCTCGGCATAAGACGGTACCCCCTGCGTCCAGCGGGTGGGCCGGTGCTGGGCATCCAAGCCCAGCACCGGGAAGAAGCTAGGACGGAGTATCGATATGGAAGCGACATCGAAAACCGCCGCCAGCCGCAACACAAGCGGCTGCCCCACCAGCTTGGTCGCGGGTGGTGCCCTTGGCCTTACTCAATTCCCAAGTTCTTCCACTTTTTGTCGATCATGGCCTTAATGTTCAGGCTCATGGTGATCTCGTCGGGCCAGGGGCGGGAGAAGCCTTCGGTGGACCACTTGCGGGTGGCGTCGATGCCCATTTTGGAACCGTAGTTAGGCAATCGCGAGGCATGATCGAGGGAGTCGATAGGACCGAGTGTGAACTGGATGTCGCGCTCGGGATCGATGTTGTTTAAAGCCTTCAGCGTGACTTCACCGATGTCGTGGACGTTCACGTCTTCATCTACGACCACGATGCATTTGGTGAACATGGCCTGACCGAGCGACCAGATGCCGTGCATTACTTTGCGCGCCTGTCCCGGATACGACTTGCGGATGGATACGATCATCAGGTTGTGAAAGATGCCTTCGACCGGGAGGTTCACATCCACGATCTCGGGCAAGTTGAGTTTCATGAGAGGAAGAAAAATGCGCTCGACGGCTTTGCCCATCCAACCATCTTCCATCGGCGGTTTGCCGACGATAGTCGTCGCATAAATAGGATCGCGGCGGTGAGTGATGCACGTGACGTGGAAGACTGGATAGTCGTCCTCCAGCGTGTAAAAGCCGGTGTGATCGCCAAACGGACCCTCCGGGCGAAGTTCGTCGAGTTGAACGTAACCTTCGAGAACGATCTCGGCATTCGCCGGAACTTCCAGATCGACGGTTTCGCACTTCACCAGCTCCACCGGCTGCTGGCGCAAGAAGCCGGCGATGATGAACTCTTCTACGTCGGGCGGCGCGGGGACGATGGCGGCAAAGGTAAGCGCCGGATCGGTGCCGATGGCGACGGCTACCTCCATCTTTCCCGCAGGACGCGTGCCCTCAGCGAGCATGCTGCCGCCGGAAGAGCGCGCCATGATGTCGACCGATGCTGACGCGGACGGCGAACGAGTGCTTTCCGTTGCCGCGCTTGCTTTCTGAGCTCCCATGCGTAAGCGCTCGCGATAATGCTCTGCTGCGACCTTTTGCCGCTGCCAATGCATACCGGTAGTGCGCTCGTCATAGACCTGCATGCGATACATACCCACATTGCGCTTTCCCGTTCGCGGATCGCGCGTGATCACGCAGGGCAGAGTAATGAAGCGTCCGCCATCCTGCGGCCAGCATTTCAAAATGGGAAAATCCAGCAGCGAGAACTTATCTTTCTTGATCACTTCTTTGCAGGGGCCAGTCGGCACAGTTCTCGGAAAGAACTTGCCCATCTCCGCCAGCATCGGCAGCATCTTCAGCTTTTCCAGAAATCCTTCGGGCGACTTCATATTGAGCAGCTCGCGAATGCGGCCGGCGATTTCGTCGAGCGAATCGACGCCGAGGGCCATCTGCATGCGCCGTTCCGAGCCGAATTGGTTGATCAGCAGCTTCGAGCCCGGGTGTCCGGTAAGGTTCTCGAACAGGAGCGCTGGTCCGCCGGGTTTCGGGGTTTTCGACTTGGAGGTGCGATCGGTAATTTCGGCAACTTCCAGAATGGGATCGACTTCGGCGCGAATGCGCTTCAGCTCGCCGGCACGTTCAAGCGCGGCAATCCAATCACGCAGGTCTTTGTAAGCCAAGAACAGGCTCCTAGCTGCTAGCTACTGCCTGCTAGCGGTCGATTAGGATTAGGCGATTTGCGAAGGTCGATTATACGAAGGTTGAGGCGAGCTTGATTTGTTGGACTGCCGCGGAGAGTTGCCGCGAACAGCACCAGTGCAATTCAATGCTGATGTGGAACGACGATATCTTCCGCGCTCTGCGGTAGGTTGGGAACTAGCCATTGAAATAGATAGGTAGCCGCAAGCGCGCCCGTAAATTGGGCTGCGATAAAGGCGGGTGCGTCTGTGGGCCGGATTCCGGCGAAGGTATTGGATAAGGCTCGAGCAATCGTAACCGCTGGATTTGCGAATGAAGTTGAAGCCGTGAACCAGTACGCCGCCACGATATAGCAGCCGACAGCAAAGGGAACGACGCCTGGTTTCACGCGAGAGCAGCCCCAGATAACCGACAACAAACCAAATGTAGCCACAAACTCACTAAGAATCTGTGAAGATCCGCTGCGCTGATGAGTCGATAGCGAATACCAGGGCAGGCCGAACATCAGGTGCGCGACGATTGCTCCAGCTATGCCGCCGATACATTGTGCGAGCACATACGCCGGGACCTCCCTCCATGCGATGCCATGTTGCGTGGCGTCCGCCAGAGTTACCGCCGGATTAAAGTGAGCGCCAGAAATAGGGCCAAACGTAAGGATCAAAGCAACGAGCGCTGCGCCGGTAGCGATGGTGTTTGCGAGCAAGGCAATCGCAATGTTGCCGGCGGCCAGGCGCTCACCCATGATGCCGGAGCCGATGACCGCCGCGACCAGCAAGCAGGTTCCGAAAAATTCTGCGGTGACACGACGTGCCAGGTTGTTCATTCGTGTCCGATGCGATCGATTTCTTTCTTGATAGCCAATCGATCCAGACTGGCGAGAGGCAGGCACATGAACAGACTGATACGCCGCTCCAGCATCACGAAGGCGTCGCGGAAGGCGCGCGCAATCTGCTCCGTTGTTCCGGCGACCGCGGCAGGATCGGGAACACCCCAATGAGCCGTCATCGGCTGACCGGGCCATACCGGACAGACTTCTTTGGCGGCATTGTCACAGACAGTAAAGACGAAGTCGAGCGGCGGCGCTCCTGGCTGGCTGAACTCTTCCCAGTCTTTACTGCGCAGTCCATCGGCAATCAGCTTGGCCTGATGTAGCTGCTTCAAAGCCGCAGGATGGACTTTGCCGCTAGGATGACTGCCGGCGGAGTACGCTTTGAAACGCGGCGCGCCTTTGCGATTCAAGATCGCTTCAGCCATGATCGATCGCGCGGAATTACCGGTGCACAGGAATAAGACGTTGTAGTGTTCTTTCACGCTTTCCCTCACGAACAACAGGCTGAGGAGCAGCACGCGGAAGCCACTGGTTTTGTGGCTCTTACGAAGGCACTCATGAATTTGCCGTCAACCTCAGAGGCGATTGCATCCACATCGACGCCTTCAGCACTCAAGAACGCGCGGGCATCTTCGACCTTGTAAACCCGAGTTGGTTCAATGTCGATTGCCTCGAAACCGGCTTTTGTGAGCTTGGCAACGTAGTCATAGTCTCTGAGAGCGCCGGCGATGCAGCCCACCCAAAGCAACATGCTTTTCCGCACCTGTTCAGGAACGTGAGCTCGAACGACCACATCGGAAACGGCAAACCGTCCTCCCGGCTTCAGCACGCGAAACGCTTCCTGCAACACACGGTCCTTGTCTGCCGAAAGATTGATGACGCAATTGGAGATGATTACATCCACCGAGTTGTCAGGCAGCGGGATGTGCTCGATTTCCCCTTTGAGGAACTCGACATTTTCAATTCCCGCTTTCTTCTGGTTCTCTCTTGCCAGCGCGAGCATTTCATCCGTCATATCGAGGCCGTAGGCTTTGCCGGTCGGTCCAACGCGACGGGCGGAGAGAAGAACGTCAATTCCGCCTCCGGAACCCAGATCAAGCACCATCTCTCCGGGCTTGAGTTCGGCAAGAGCAGTGGGATTGCCGCACCCGAGTGAAGCCAGCACGGCTGTGTCGGGCAAGACGCTCTTCTGCGCATCGTCGTACAGATTCCTGGTGATTGGATCGTCTGTTCCGCAGCATGACGCGGTGTCACAACAGGAATTCGCCTGTCCCGATGTCACTCGGCGTGCCGCCTCGCCGTATCTCTCCTGAATCGCTTCCTTGACGCTGTCCACGTTATTACCTCTCATATTCGCATAAGCGAATACCAAGAGCGTAATCGAGAGCAACACATCTGTCAAGGCGTATGTGTATACTACCTCCGTGCCGATTGCCAACCGAAAATCAGTCCCGCTGGATCAGTTGTTCCGCGCTCTCGCCGACCCAACCCGTCTTCGTCTTATTAACCTTATGTCGGAACAGGAGATTTGTGTCTGTTATTTCATCGATGTGATTGGAGCGCCGCAACCGAAGATTTCCCGCCATCTCGCATATTTGCGGAGAGCAGGAATGGTTGCCGCCCGGCGGGAAGGGAAGTGGATGCACTACCGATTAACCATGCCGCAGGATCGTCATGCAGCGTCAATTCTGAAAAGCGCTATCGAGGCCCTGAGGCAGGACCGAGCCATGCAACGGGATTGCGAGCGCCTCAATCGCGCGTGTTGCGGGCCAAAAAGTCTGGTTCAGGTGCTGGGAGCGCCTTTGCCGTCGCACGTGGCTGCGACAAGCGGACCGGCCGCGCAAAGCAGAGCTCCGGCTAGCGGCTAGTAGCCAGCAGCTAGTAGCTTTTCCCGTCCAACCACAATCCAGCAGCACACATCCTAGATTACGAATTCATATCTCCTGGGATGAGGTGTGTTCCCCCGTGGCATCCAGCGTAAACCGCGAAGCCGAGTACCTTGACGCTCTTTTTTCTCTTACTTTGAACCCGCTGCAGGCGGATGAGGCTGTTGCCCTGATCGCCTCGCTTAACCCGCAAGAGCGCGCGGATTTTCTCTCATTGGCCGATTCGCACCACGTGATTGTCCGTGGACTTAACACAGTGCTCGCTCGTTCGAGCGATAGCGGCTTGCGAACCTGGGCGAAGCAGGAATTAGACAAAGAACAGAAGCGGATCTCCACTGCTCTGGTATATCTGCACGCGATTTGCGACGAGCTGGAGAGCGCGAAGTGTCCGACGACGGTGATGAAGTCGCTCGATCACTATCCCGATCTGGGCAATGACCTCGACCTTTACAGCACGGCTGACGAGAAATCTATTTGCGATGTTATGACCGGCAAGTTCAATGGGCACATCGAAGCCCGCAGTTGGGGCGACCGTTTGGCGCATAAGTGGAATTTTGCCGTGCCAGGCCTAAAAGAATCGGTCGAGATACACGTGCAGCGCCTCGGACAAATGGGAGAACACACGGCGCTGGCGCAGCGTTTCGTGAGCCGTCGCTTGCTGAAGGTGGTGGAAGAGAAAACCTATTACGTGCCCGCCCCTGAAGAACGCATCGTGGTGGCGACGCTGCAACGTATGTATCGTCACTTCTATTTCCGCGTTTGCGACATCGTGAACTCAGCGGCGATTGTCGAATCCGGTGAACTTGATTTCCAGGAGTTGCGACGCGTCACGGAAGCCGCCGGAATTTGGCCAGGAGTGGCGACCTATCTCGCCGTGGTCTCCGACCACGTGCAGCGTTATCGCGGGATACCGCTATCGCTGCCGGAATTCGTGCTCTCCGCCGCGCGTTTCGGGGGCAAAGATATCAAAGCGCGCGCAAGATTTCTACGTGTGCCGTTCCTGCCTCACGGCGCGGCTCTCTATACCTATCAGGTGAAGCAGGCAGCGATCCGTGGAGATGTACCCGGAACCCTACGCCTTAGTCTCTTGCCTTACCTCGCTTCGGCCGCGGCCGTGGCTTACAAGGTGACCGGCAGCGATAAAGGGGTGTGGTGAAGCAGGCAGGAAACTGTCGTCTTTAAGCCACAAAGTTTGGACGGCCCAGCAAATGGTTCATCGTTAATTAGGGTGAGGCTTAGCCCTTTTTTCAATCAAGTCCCAGAAAGGAACTGATCCAATCTTTTACTATCTGTCGCGCTGGATCGGAGTCGTGAAACTGGAATCCCACGAAGGCAGCGTTGTTCGCCCAGCAAACTGATGCTCCGATGCTGACCGGCGGCTTATCCGGCAAGCTGAACGACAGCCGCAGCTTGTCGCCAGACGGAACCTGGCCGGTCAGCTGAACGGATATCCCCCCGCCGCTAATCTCCCGGCTTGAACCGGAATATTTTTTGTTCTTTCCCTCGACGGAGACTTCAATGACGAGAGGAATCCTCACATAACGCCGGAGTTCGTTCAGCAACAGTGCGCATGTGGAACGGGCAACGTTCAAGACGGCACCGCGCTCCAGGGGGAAATCCATCAGAGCGTTGATGCCATACTTGGAAAACCGGCGAACGTCGGCTTGTTCGGGCAAAATGCCATAAAGAATCATCCGGTGATTGGAGCGCGAAGACCGAACGGCTTCGAGCACGGGTACAGCCTGATCGTCCAGGCGCACGACACAGCCTTCAAACTTTTCCGTGACGAGTCGCTGCGCATAGTCGCCGTCTATAGGGACGGTGTCAATTCGGCATTGCTCAAAGGCTTTCCGCAGTCTGTCGCCGGAAACCGGGTCGAGCTGCACGAGCGCTACTTTGGGAGTGAACTTTGAAATTGCTGCTTGGGACACTGGAAGTTATTTTGACGCCAACAGAAGAGCTCGCATCAGCGTGTCTCTAGATAGCTTGCGACAAAACGGCGTGATTGTCCAATGCGGTTGGTGATGGTGACTCGGGTAGTCTCCTTTCGCCATCGCGGAAAGCTCGTAAGTTCCCAGCTCAGAGGCAGCGTAATCTAGAGCTGTGGCGACGAACTCCTCCCGGATTCTGGTTGGCACCGCCGGTTTCTCTTACAAAGATTGGGAGGGGATCGTTTATCCGCCTGGCCTGAAGAAAAAACAACATCCCTTGCTGTTCTTGGCGCGTTACTTCGATTGTTGCGAGATTAACACCTCGTTTTACGGGCATATTCAACCCAAGACCGCCAGGCAATGGTGCGATTTGGTCGGCGAGGTGAATCCAAATTTCGAATTCACGGCCAAGCTATTTCGCAGTTTTACTCATGCGCCCGGAGCCGTGTTGCAATCGACTTCCGCCGCGAGTCTGAATCCGCTGTCGGAGGATGAGACCAAAGCCAAGGAAGGACTCGATTCGATCGCCTCCAACAACAAGCTTGGCGCACTGCTGATTCAATTTCCCATCTCCTTCAAAAACACAGAAGAGAATCGCGAATACCTACGAACGCTGATCGAGCGCTTTCGCGAGTATCCACTGGTGGTGGAGGTTCGCCACGCCACCTGGGACGATCCAGAAATCCTTGCGGGTTTTGCCGCGCAGAAGGTCGCGTTCTGCAATATCGACCAACCCTGGCTGGGGCGCGCGGTGCGCGCTACCGAACATGCCACCGCTCCTGTCGCGTATGTCCGGCTGCACGGGCGAAATTACAAGGAGTGGTTTCAGGCGGACAATCGCAACGATCGCTACAACTATCTCTACACGCCTCAGCAGCTCCAGCCGTGGAAAGAAAAGATCGAACGCCTGGGTCAGAAAGCAGAAAAGACGTTTGCGGTGACCAACAATCATTACAAAGGCAAAGCGGCGGTAAATGCTCTGGAGCTGAAACAGATGCTCACGGGGAAGAAAGTCAAGGCGCCGGAAACGCTGGTGGAGCATTATCCGGAATTAAAGGAGTTTGTGGAGAGATGAGTTGCGAAGAGGAGAATGGTTCGAAACCTGTCAGCCGATGTGCCGCAGTCTTTCTCGAGTCAAGACCTCGCGCACGGAGTCGGTAAGGGCATTCAGCGAATAAGCTTTTTCGACAAAGGCGTCGGTCTGCTTGAGAATTTCCGATGGGGGATTGTGGTTTCCACTGGCAAGAATAATCGGAACGCTGGGCGCCAGACTGCGCAGCTTGGCAATAAAGCTTAAGTCGCTGGACGCGGGGGCGAACAGGTCTGTAATTACCAAGTCGAAGGTTCCTGCACGAAACCGCTCAATGGCGTCAGCGGGCGAGGAGGCGATTTCCACTTCGTATCCCGCTCGCCTGAGGGCAATCTGATTCAACTCATTAATGCGGGAATCGTCATCCACGCACAAGATGCGGGCGGCGTTCATTGAGTCTACTCCGCGAGTTGCACCTATTAGGATGCACTACACGGGGGCCGAATCATAGGATTTTCCCAAATTGGCACAGTTACTTAAGGCCAATGCCGCCCCTGTCCTTTGGGACATGTACTCGCACGTCGCTCCCTGCCAGATCACTCCAAATCTTCCGCGGGCAAAGGCTTAGCCCGTTTTGCCATGGCCAAGCTCAGTCGATGGCGAATGGTATTCCGCTCCTCCGCATGGACCAGCACTTCACGGACTTTGTGCCCAAGTTCGTTGGAAGTGAATGGCTTTTGAATGAAAGCTACATCCGCAGTCGACACTCCATGACGCAGCGTCACGTCGTTGGTGTAGCCCGACATGAACAGGACCGCAATCTCAGGCCGAATCTGCTTAATCTTCTTCATCACTTCCGGTCCATTCATCTTGGGCATGATCACATCCGACAAAAGCAGGTCGATGGTTCCGGAGAATTGACTGCAAATGCGAATTGCCTGCTGTCCGTCCTTGGCCATTAGAGCGGTATAGCCCATCGATTCCAGGGCCTCGAAGACCAATTCCCGCAGCGGTTCCGAATCTTCGACCACCAGAATCGTCGCTCTTTCGACTGGCTCCGCCGCACCCGCCTTCCGCAGTTCCTCGGAGACAGATATGCGGCTTCCAGGCAAGTACACCAGGAAAGTCGTTCCGCGTCCCACTTTGCTTTCGACGTTAATGAACCCGCTGCTTTGTTTGACGATGCCATAAACGGTGGCTAGGCCAAGTCCTGTGCCCTTGCCGACGGGCTTCGTCGTAAAGAACGGTTCAAAGATGTGAATGCGGGTCTCCTCATCCATGCCGATACCGGTATCCGTGATCGTCAAGCGGATAAACGGGCCAGCTTGTACGCCAGCCTCGGAAGCCATCGGCTCCTCCAGAACTAGGTTCGCGGTCTCTATGTGGAGCTTGCCGCCTTGCGGCATGGCGTCGCAGGCATTCACCACAAGGTTCAGGAGGATCTGTTCCAACTGCGTGGGATCGATCATCGTGGCCATGAGTCCCGGATCGAGCGAAGTGGAGATATCGATGTTCTCCTTAATCAGGCGATGCAGATATCCGTCGGTGCTGCTGATGATCTGATTGAGATCGAGCGCTTTGGGCTGAAGCACTTGTTGCCGGCTGAAAGCCAGAAGTTGACGGGTGAGAGCGGTTGCCGTTTGTCCTGCCCTGGCGATCTTTTCCACCTTGGAGCGATGGAGCTGAGCGAGCGAAGAATCCCTGACAAGCAGCTCGCTATAACCTACGATGACATTTAGCAGATTGTTGAAGTCGTGGGCTAAACCACCGGCGAGAACCCCGATGGCCTCCATCTTCTGCGACTGACGCAGCATCTGTTCCGAGGCTGCCAGGGCCTCCTTCGCCAGTTCCTCCTCCTCCTCCGAGGCGTCCAGACGGGATGCGGAGATCCAGATCAACAAGGTAAATATGACGATCTGGCCCACTACCAGCGCCGCGATCATGAGTCGTGCATTGCCTAAAAGAGCGGAGCTATGAATTGCAGCCAATCCCAGGATGAAGGGTAAGGCGACGGCTGCGACCAGAAGTCTGCGTGTAAGCCATCCTGCCGGACGATTACTGGCAAGGAGCGACAGAACTCCATATCGAGGGCCATAGGCCAGCATCGTCAAAGCCAGCACAAGAAAGCCCAGACCCGTGTGCAGCGCCATCGAAGTGTAGCCAAGAGAGCCGTAGAGCAAGGGCACACCGTACAGATATCCGATCATGGCCGACATGGCGCTGAAGCCAACGAAGATGGCGAGGAAGTGTGCCGCCTTTCCTGCCTTCTGGCGCCAGCACAAGAGCAAGAGGCCTATGCCGGCCGCGCAAAAATTAATGGCTGTGATGTGCGCGATGCGTCCCGGATAGGGAAACTGGTTGGGATTGAGAAAGAATAGTTGGTCGATCTTGAGATCGAGGTGAAAGAGATATTCAACCAGAGTCAGGGCGCCGATGATCAGCACCAAAAAGGAGAACGCGACGCTAACGTGACGCCATATTCGCGAGACGGAGTCTCGCAACAGGAGCCATAGCGCCAGCCCGGAGCACAGAAAGCCGATTGCCGTATTCGGCTTCATGCTGATTCGTCCGTGAAGAACAGTCGTGAGCCATGGAAGATCCGCTGCCCAGCCAACGAGAACCGCTATTCCGAGAAGAATCAGGAATGAAGCTCCGAGTCGAGCACTTTTCCTGAATTGGGAATTGACATGGGCCATGAGCGAATCCTACGAGAAAGCCAGTAGTTTACACATGCAATTCTATGGCCATTCCCGATTTGAGCTTCCCGTAAAAATGGCAAAGTGCGTAAGCGCATGAAAAGGCCGTCAGAGAGTGCGATTTTCTAGTATGACTGCGACAGAATGACTCAAAGTACAGTCTCACTTCGAGAAGCTTTGTCTCAGGGGATAGTCCTAGGAAAAGCTGGACTTAGTCAGGCAGGGAGCGATTGTGGGCTGCAGGAGCGCCACGATTCTAAAGTTCAGTTCTGGTATCCTGCTGCTGACTGCTTCCGCGGGCGGGAGTAGCTCAATGGTAGAGTAGCGGCTTCCCAAGCCGTTGGTTGCGGGTTCGATCCCCGTCTCCCGCTCCAATTCCATCGAGTCAGGGCTTCGATTCCGGAAGCTCGCCCCGCAATAATTACATGTCATGTTTCGTGCCTTGCTCTGGATGCAACGCTTGGGACAGCAATCTGAATCCATTGCAAGTAAAGATCCAGGAAAAATCCAGTCAAGTGCGGGCGAAATTCTCAGAGTGTCGTGTAAAGCAAACTGATTTCCGCGAGTTTACATCTTGCCCAGAACCTGCCTGTTATAGCGCCCGGGTTTCTCTCTCCAACGGACACGAGTTGAAAATGGAGCTATGTTCCGAGCACTTGCGAAGAGCGGTTCGCATCGCGGAAGTCGAGGCAGCGAGAATGTTTCCCGGCGAGCAGGTCAAGGTGGCCAGCATGAGTTTTCACCATCTTGCCCTTTCCGACAGGCGTCTTAAGGCGAGCTGATGCCTGCGATTGCAGGGCTATAATTCAGGTACCTTGATTCGGTTCTGCATTTCCGCTGTTCTGACGATATTCCTTGCCGGTTTGGCCTCTTTCGCTGGATTTGCACAGCAATCGCCGGGAGCTGCAAATGCTTCACCCGATTCGGATCGGTCCAGCAACAAAGTTGTTCTGATCCTGCCTTTCCACAACGATTCCAAAGCACCCGGCCTGGAATGGATCGGCGAGGCTTTTCCCGAAGTAATGGGGCAGCAGATGCAGTCGCCATCGGTTTTCGTGATAGGACGAGAAGACCGTTTGTATGCCTTCGATCGCGTAGGAATACCAGCGACCGCGCAACTTTCCCGCGCCACTCTGCTGCGAATCGCCGAGCAAATGGATGTGGACTACGTCGTTCTTGGTAATTACACATATGACGGTTCAAATTTCAGTTCGCGGGCCCAACTGCTGGATATGCGCCGCTTGCATCTCTCGCCGGCGGTGACGGAATCCGGGCCGCTTCTGCAGTTAATCGATATCGAGGCGGCGACAGGTTGGGACCTGATGCGTGAAATCCAGCCGGCTCTCGCGGCCACCAAGCAAGACTTCGTCGCCGAAACCAAAGACATCCGCCTCGACGCGTTAGAGAACTATGTGCGTGGTGTGATTGCAACCAGCAATACCGAAAAAATTCATCGTTTCAAAGAAGCGGTGCGGCTCAATCCAAACTACACCGTGGCCATGCTGCGGCTGGGAAGAGCCTATTTCGATCAGCGGGAGTATGCTTCCGCAATTACCTGGTTCAGCAAGGTTCCGGCTTCGGACAAACACGCCGCCGAGGCTAACTTCTTTCTAGGATTGTCGGCATATTACGCCGGCGACATGGACCGCGCTGCCGAAGCGTTTCGCATGGTTGCCGATCGCCTGCCCCTTAGCGAGGTGTACAACAACCTTGGCGTCGTGGAGGCACGACGAGGCAAGAACACGTCTGTCGAATATCTCGAGAGAGCGGTGCAAGCGGATCCTACCGACGAGGATTACCACTTCAATCTCGGAGTCTCGCTCGCCCGAGCGCGCGACAGCGCTGGAGCCATTCGCCAATTGAAGGAAGCTCTGGGCCTGCGTCCTGCAGACGAGGAGGCTAAGGCCTATATAGAGACAATCTCCAGCGCGACGAGTTCTTCCGGCAGAGCTCCTGCCGAGCGCATCAAGCGGAACTATGATGAAGCCTCCTTCCGTCAGCTTGCCTTCGCCGTTGAAAGTGCGGAAGAGGCCCAGATGGCTCACTCCGATCCCAAGAAACATGCCGCCATGCATGTGGATCTGGGAAAAGAGCAGCTTCGTCAGGGATTTTACGAAGAAGCACGGGACAATTTTCGCAAAGCGCTGGCGCTCGATTCCGACAGCGCTGACGCACATGTGGGTCTTGCGACAGCGCAAATTGCGCTCAACGATCTTGCCGGCGCTCGCTCCGAGCTGGATGCAGCATTGAGGAATCAACCAAATCCCGACGCCTATGTAGCGCTGGGTCAGCTTGAGCTGAAGGAAAACAAACTCAGTGCAGCCAATGAAGCGGTTGCGCAGGCCCTCCGCTTAGAGCCCAGCAATAACGCCGCGCTGCAGTTAAAACAGCAGCTCGCGACCAAGCTGAACGCTAATTCGCAACGGAATCCATGAGAAACGCTTTTCAAATGCGATGGGTGTTGCTGCTTGCCATCCTGGTTGGATTGGCGGCTCATGCGGATGTGGTTCGAGTAACGGTAGACGGCACCATCAATCCGGTGTCCTCCGAATACATCGGTCGGGGCATCGAGCGCGGTAGCGACCAACACGCACAAGCAGTGCTGGTGGAGTTGCGCACGCCGGGAGGCCTGGTCGATTCCACTCGGGAGATCATCTCCAAGATATTGGCGTCGCCAGTGCCGGTTATCGTTTTCGTCTATCCCACCGGAAGCCACTCGGCTTCCGCCGGCTTCTACATCCTGGAGGCAGCGGACGTTGCCGCCATGGCCCCGGGAACCAATACAGGGGCGGCGCATCCGGTGTTGGCGGGCGGCACGATGGATCCCATCATGAAGGAGAAGGTGGAGAACGATCTCGCCGCCTTCATGCGCTCGTTCGCAGGCAAACGCGGGCGCAACGTCGAGGTGGCCGAGAGCGCGGTGCGGCAGTCGAAGTCATTCACCGATCAGGAAGCGCTGCAGCAGCATTTGATCGACTACATCGCTAAAGATCCCGCCGATCTGCTGAAGCAGATCGATGGAAAGACCATCACTCGCTTCGATGGACGAACAGCCATCCTACACACAGCGGGAGCGCAGATCGTCGATTATGAAATGACGCTGAAGGAACAGATCCTCGAGTTTTTGATGGATCCGAACATTACCTTCCTGATCCTGATTATCGGCGCCGCCGCCATCTACTTCGAGTTCAACCATCCTGGCGCGGTGATCCCGGGGGTGGTGGGCGTCATTTTTGTCATGCTGGCGATCTTCGCCCTCAATCTACTGCCATTGCGTTTTGCTGGGGTGGCGCTGCTCGTCACGGCCTTCATTCTCTTCGTTCTGGAGGCCAAGCTCGGCACGCACGGCGCTCTGGGAATTGGCGGGATCGCCATGATGATTTTGGGAGCCTTGCTGCTGGTGGATGGTCCCATTCCCCAAATGCGCATCCACCCGCTCACTGCAGTGGCCGTTAGCATTCCTTTTGGCCTGCTCACGATATTCCTGGTAAACATCGCGATGCGTGCCCGCCGAGGCAAGGTGGTTACCGGAGTACGTGGACTTATTGGCGAAGTTGGCGTGGCCCACACGGCTCTTCGCCCGCAAGGCAAAGTCTTTGTCCATGGGGAACTCTGGGATGCTTATTGCCAGGCCGGAGCTGACCCCGGACAAACGGTCCGTATAACCTCCGTCCACGATCTGACCCTCGCCGTAGAGCCGGTAAACGTAGGTGTACCGGTTGGTTCCAGTCTTAACTAACGTCCCAGCGTAACCTGCAACTCAGGCGTAAGCTTGAGAAGAGTAGATGGATTTATGCGGTAAAATCCGCTCCAACTACCCAGCGTACTGTTTACGGAAGGCGAGGATTCTAACTTGGACTATCTGGTTCCGGCCATAGTGATCATCGTTGGGTTGTACTTAATCAGCTCCATCAAGATTCTGGCGGAATACGAACGCGGAGTTATTTTTCGTCTGGGACGTCTGCTCAGTGAGGCAAAGGGACCAGGAGTAATTCTGGTTTTCGCACCCGTTGACCGGATTGTGCGTGTGTCCCTCCGGCAGGAAGCCTTGGAAGTCCCGCCGCAGGACATCATCACTCGCGACAACGTTACGCTCAAGGTAAACGCTGTGATCTTCCTGCGCGTGATCAATCCAAACAAGGCCGTGGTGGAAGTTTCGAATTATGTGTATCAGACCTCACAGTTCGCGCAGACGACGCTTCGTTCTGTCCTTGGCGAGGTGGAGCTCGATGAGTTGCTGTCACATCGAGATAAGTTGAATCTCCGCATTCAATCGATTCTGGACCAGCACACTGCGCCCTGGGGCGTGAAAGTCGTGAACGTCGAAGTGAAGCAGGTCGATCTGCCCGAGAGCATGCTGCGTGCTATGGCCAAGCAAGCAGAGGCAGAACGGGAAAAAAGATCCAAGATCATTCATGCGGAAGGCGAGTTTTCGGCTGCTCAGCGCCTCGCCGATGCTGCTCAGGTGCTCGCCACTCAGCCGATTACTTTGCAACTTCGGTATCTGCAAACCTTGACCGAGATTGGAGTCGAGAAGAACACGACCATAGTTTTCCCGCTGCCCATCGAGTTGATGACGAGCTTCAGCAAGATTCTCGAGATGTACGCATCGTCGCACAAGAGTTGAATCAATAAAGGAACATAGATGTTGGAAACCGAAGCGAAAGACACTGAAATCGTATTAGGGACCGGCAAACTGCTGGCCATCTTTTTTGGCTTGGCTGCAATTTGCGGAATATTCTTCGGACTTGGCTACTCACTGGGACGCAGTTCCGGTCCCATGGCGCTCCAGAGCGGTCCTTCGACGCTCGTTAGCGGGCCTGGGGCGAAGACGGGAGCTGGAGTAACGCTCACCACTCCCGCTGTTATGGCGGATGCTACTCCGCCTGCCGATGCCAGCGCGGCGTCCGATTCGCCGAAGGGCCCGGACGCTTCTGCAAGTGGAGCCGCAAGCTCTGCTCAGAGCGCGCCGGAGGATGCAGCTCCGACTCCGACTGTGAAGCCGGCAGCGACTCAAACTGCATCTACCGAGAACGTAGCTGCAAAAACTGCGACTCCCGAGCTCGAAGGAGCAAGCATTACCGTGCAGGTGGCAGCCGTCACGAAACAGGAGGACGCGGAGGCGCTGGTATCCGCCCTCCGCAAGAAGAACTATCCCGTTTTTGTTTCCCCCAACGCAAGCACGGATAATCTGTATCACGTGCAGGTCGGACCGTTTGCTGAATTGAAAGACGCCGAGGCCATGAAGAGCAAACTCGCCGGCGATGGATACAATGCGATCGTGAAGAAATAGTCTTACGGCCACTTCAAAACATAAAGCAGGTATCGTATGGCAACTATGCCAGGCACTTCCGCCGCTCCGCAAGGACCCGCCTCTGCGCCAGCGCCGGCACAAGCGGCACTCTCGACCCAGGCGCTGATCACCGCGATGGTGAAATTCAACACCCGCGTCAGCGATCTGATTATCTCTCCTTCACGCCCTCCTCAAGTTGAGCTGAGCGGACAACTGGTGGCAGTGCCCGGACTACCTGTATTGTCACCGCAGGACACCGCTCACATCGCCGCTGACCTGATCGGTGCCAACAAAAGAGCTGCGGAAACCCTGCAAAAAGACGGCGCCTGCGACAGCTCCTATAGCATTCCCGATATCGCGCGCTTCCGCATCAATGTATTTCGCCAGCGTGGCACGTACGCCGTCGTAATGCGCATTATTCCCATGGCGATTCCGTCCTTTGACGATCTCAATCTGCCGCCACAGCTCAAGGACATCGCTGGGCTGAAGAACGGAATTGTGCTTGTGACCGGTCCTACCGGCTCGGGAAAGTCCTCGACGCTGGCCGCGATCATTCGCTTGATCAACGAAACCAAGGCGTATCACATCGTCACTATCGAAGATCCAATTGAGTTCATGCATCCGCACGGGAAATCGACGATCCATCAGCGCGAACTGCACAGCGACACGCCCACCTTCGCTTTGGCGCTGCGCGCGGCATTGCGGCAAGCGCCGAAGGTAATACTCGTCGGCGAAATGCGCGATCGCGAGACGATTGAGATCGCGCTAACGGCTGCCGAGACTGGCCACTTAGTCTTTTCCACTCTGCACACCATCGACGCTCCCAAAACCGTTGAGCGCATCATCGGCGAGTTTCCTGTTGCTGAGCAGACAGCCATCCGCAACCGCCTGTCACAGTCGTTCCGCTACATCGTTTCCCAGCGCCTGCTTCCGCGCAAGGATGGACAAGGGCGAGTTGCCGCCGTAGAGATCCTGAAATCGACCATGCGAACCCGAGATTACGTCCAAAACGGTGAGAAGGAAGGACAGTCGCTGCACGACGCCATGAATGATGGGGAACTCGAAGGCATGCAACACTTCGACGGCGTATTGGAACGGATGGTTCGCGAGGGCGTCATCACCAAGGCCACCGCTGTCGGATATGCCACGAACGCCGGCAACTTGAATTTATCGCTATCCGATTATGAGGAGCCGGAAGCCTCAAACTAGAGCGGCATCTTCGGCCGTATAGTCGAATAGCGCTTCAGAAATTTCCGCAGGTGCATGGTCGAGTTCCCAGGCAATCGTGCGGCGCACTGCTTCGGATCGAGGAATTTTCTCTTCATATCCCAGCTCTTGCCGGATGCGTTGTGAGCTAGCGACCCAATGTTGCGCCCAGTTTCCGTCGTTCAACAGGTGCGGTGGAATGCGCTCTTTCGGCAGAACGACGAATTCGCCTTCCCAATGCATTTCCTTTGCGACCAGTTGCGCCCATTCAAGCTCGGTAAGCGCGTCTTTCTCCGCTACGTTGTAGATTCGTCTGCTCGCTTTAGTTGAAGTAACCGCCAGCGCAATTGCCAGTGCGACGTTCTCAACATATCCCTTGGGTCCGCGCCAATTTGCGCACTCCTCCTGCACGAGAATCTTGCGTCGCCCGTCGCGGATGCGTTTAACGACAGGCAAAAACCGGTGCAGCGGGTCATTCGGTCCATAAACCATCGGTAGGCGCAGAACCGTTCCAGGAAGTTCTGGATCCGACATTATTGCTCGTTCCACTGGAATCTTGTCGTACTCGTCGGTCATCCAGGAAAAAATCTTCTTGCCCATTTCCATCTGCTTTGGAGAGTACGCGGGCTGGGTTCTTAACTCAGATTCCTCTGTCAGAGGTATTGCCTGCAGTTCTCCGGATTCCGTGTGGTGAAGCACTCCGCAAGCGCGATAAACATCCATGCTGCTGATCGCCACGATGCGCCCAGCGATTCCGCGCATGGCGCTCATCATCTCTTTCGCCTGCCCGCTGGAGCTGAGGATGAAGTTCACAACCACGTCTGGGCTTAGCTTGCGTAGTTGGTCGCGGCGCTCGGCAAGATAATTGGCATCGCCAAGGATTCGATGGACGCGATTTGGGAGATCAACTTTGCTGTTGCCGCGGTGAAGAACGACTACTTCATGTCCGGAGCTGGCGAGTTGCTCGGCGAGATGACGCCCAATAAAGCCGGTGCCGCCGATAAGAAGAACCTTCATCGATTCCTAATCCGTGTCGAAGCGTTGTTCCCTGAACGGATCGCCGCGCATGTGATAGCCGTTCCGCTCCCAGAATCCTGCGGCATCCTGCGCTAGAAACTCGAGCCCGCGCACCCACTTCACCGACTTCCATCCATACAGATGCGGCACAATCAGCCTCAATGGATATCCGTGTTCAGGCGTGAGCGGCTCGCCATCGTGATGCGTGGCGAGCAGCGCATCATCGCGGTCGAGATCGGACAACGGAATATTGGCGGTATAGCCCTGTTCGGCATGCACCAGAACATATCTCGCATCTGGAAGAGGTTTTGCGCGGGCAAGAATCTCGTGCATGGGGACGCCGGTCCAGTGATTGTCGAATCTGCTCCAGCGCGTGACGCAGTGAAAGTCGCTGGTATGCTCGCTCCTGGGCAAGCGACCGAACTCCTCCCAGGTGAAGCTCAGCGGATGTTGGACTAAGCCGCTGACTCGAAAATTCCAGCTTGACGGATCGAACTGCGGCACGGATCCATAGTGCAGAACCGGCCACTTGAGAGTGAGCGACTGGCCGGGAGGGAGTCGTCCCTGCTCGCGCATCTCCTGCTCTTTGCGTTTGCGCTCGTCGCCGGAAAACATTCCAGAGAGGGCCATGTCTGCTAGTTCACCCGATCACCCGATGGCCCGATCATCCGATTCCTCAATACTCCGCCAGTTCCTTCATCGCCTGGTAGAAATCGTCGGGTTGCGGCAGAATTTCGTCTTCCAGCAGCGGTTGATAAGCAACGAAGGTATCCATCGCAGCGACTCGCCGTACTGGCGCATCCAGATCCTCGAAGAGCTCGCCCGCGATCCTCGCCGCGATCTCGGCGCCGTATCCCCAGCTCAACGTGTCCTCGTAGCCGACGATTACGCGGTTTGTCTTGCGCACCGATGTGGCGATCGCCTCCCAGTCATAGGGATTCAGCGTGCGCAAATCGAGCAATTCCACGCTTATATCGTGCTCCCTCTCGATGCGTTGCGCGGCTTGCAGGGCTCGAGGCACGGTTGCGCCATACGTGATCAATGTCATATCTGTGCCTTCGCGAACTATGCGGGCTTTGCCGAAAGGGATCATGTAATCCGGTCCGGGATACGGCGCGCGTCCATATGTTTCGCGATAGAGGCGCTTGTGTTCGAGAAACATCACTGGATCATCACATCGAATCGCGGTTCGCAGAAGGCCGTTGGCGTCGAGCGAGTTTGATGGAAACACCACCCGCATGCCCGGAGTGTGCGTGAACAGGCTCTCGCCGCATTGCGAATGATAGATTGCGCCGCCGGTGAGATATCCACCGATAGCCACGCGAATCACGGCTGGACAGGAGAAATTGCCATTCGACCGCCAGCGAATCACGGGCAGTTCATTCCGGAGTTGATGGAAAGCGGGCCAGATGTAGTCAAAGAATTGGATTTCGACTACAGGTTTGAGCCCACGAGTAGCCAGTCCGATAGCGCGGCCGACGATGGTGGCCTCCGCCAACGGCGAGTTATAGACGCGATCACTGCCAAAGTCGCATTGCAATCCGGCGGTGAGTTTGAAAACACCGCCTTTGCCTTTCACCACTTTGTCTTTGAGGTACTGTTCGCGGCTGCAGTCGGCAATATCCTCCCCAAACATCACGATCCGCTCATCGCGCTTCATCTCATCGCGCAAACAGGCGTTGATCAGATCGGCCATGGTCTTTTTGCTCTCGCCGGCCGCAGGTTTTGTGGCGAATGCCTCTGATGTCGGATCGATGTCGGGAGAATAGAGAAACTTCGTAATGGATGCCGGTTCCGGAAAACGCGCAGCAATAGCGCGGTCTGCAGCGCGTTTCACTTCCTCATCGGCTTCCTTCTCCAGCCGATTGATCCCTTCTTCGTCGAGGATGTTCTCGCGAATCAGGAACAACTGCATGCGAGTGATGGGATCGTTTTGCGCGTCTTTCGAGCGTTCCGATTCGGGACGATACAGCTTTTCATCGTCGGAGAACGAGTGCGAGTACGGACGAATGACATGTCCATGCACGAAGGCCGGTCCCTTTCCCGCACGGCAATGAGCCACTGCATGGCGGAGCGCCGCATAAGAGGCCACCGGATCGGTGCCGTCGCACTCGGCGAAGTAAAAATTGGGGAAATTAGCGACTAGCTTAGAGATGTTTCCTCCGGCTGTATTCACCTCCACCGGCACAGATATGGCATATCCGTTGTCCTCGACCAGGAACAGCACCGGCAATTTGAGGTTCGAAGCGCTGTTTAGCGCCTCCCAGAATTCACCTTCGCTGGTCGAACCGTCGCCGCAGGAGACATATACAACTTCGTCTCCGTGAAACACCACGTCTTTGTAGCCGGAATAGTCGCGCGGATCGCGGCGCTCTGCCGCATGAGGATGGCGGCTCAGGTAGCGGCCGGCCTCGGCGCATCCCACCGCCTGCAGGAATTGCGTCCCGGTCGGCGAAGACTGGGTCACGATGTTGAGCTTCTTGTGTCCCCAGTGCGATGGCATTTGCCGCCCGCCAGACGCAGGATCGTCGGCGGCACCCACTCCTCCCAGCAGTTGTTCTTCTGGCGTCACGCCCAGTGCCAGTGCCAGCGCGCGGTCACGGTAGTAGGGATAGAACCAGTCGTAACCGGGTTTGAGCGAGAAGGCTGCAGCAACCAGCAGGGCTTCATGTCCCGCTCCGGAGATCTGGAAGAATATCTTCTGCTGGTTTTTCAGCACAATTTCGCGGTCGTCCAGCTTACGCGACATGAACATCAGCCGGTACATCTGGATCAATTGTTCTCGTGTCAGACCCTGGTAGGTTTTCTCTTGCGGATGCTCTGCGACCGCGGTTCTCTTATGCTCCGTCCGGCTTAGCGCCATGCGGACTCCTTGGTTGGAATGGGTTGTGCTAGAGGAGCACTCTCCATTCTAGCCGGAATCGGTGGGGCCGCTTATCGGAAATTGCATCGGTCTGGAGACGCAGCATGTTGCATCTCTACGGTAGGAGAAATCGACATCTGTGTGTAGAGACGCAGCATTGCTGCGTCTGCTGGTGCGGAGGGAAATGCATGAGAAACCGCTACACCTCGGCCGGTGAATACTCAAAATACAAGCGGAGTTTGAGGTTATCTTGATCTCCTGACCCGACCTCGATGCGAATATCGGCGCAGGAGCGGACAACCACATCAGCCTGGCGCAGCTCGTGGGCCGAATAGGTGGTGGTCAGACCGACGGCTTGCATGCCTGCGGATTTGGCGGCAGCGATGCCGGCCGCAGTGTCCTCGATCACGAGGCACTCGGCAGGGGCAAAGCCAAGCAATGCCGCACCCTTCAGATACGGTTCGGGATGCGGTTTGCCGCGCTCGACCATTTCGGCCGTGATCGCATCCTTCGGCAAAGGTAGATGCACGTGGCCCATGCGGGCTTCGGCTAACTCTCGTGTCGCCGAGGTCACCACCGTCCAATGGCTTGGAGGAAGCGAAGCGAGCAGCTCAGCCGCGCCTTCGATGGCGCGGACGCCTTCCAAATCCTCGATTTCGCGCCGCTCGACCTTCAGATTCTCCGTTGCGGCGTCCATTTGCGGCGCCACACGACGTATGGTTTCGATCGATCGCCGGCCATGTGCCCACTGAACCACATAGTCGGGGTCAAATCCGTTTTCATTTGCCCATGCCTTCCACACGCGCTCGACGACTGGCGTCGAATCCACCAGAACACCATCGAGATCGAAGAGCACGGCACTACAGGTCAGCATGAGGACAGACTACCAAAGACTTATTCACCACGGAGAGAGGGAGCGCCCGGAGGAGTCAGAAGGGAAATTCAAGCTTTGCTGCGTAAAACTAGCGGCCTGGGAGCAGGCTCAGAGTCGTAGATGTCTGTAAGGGGAGGAGAAAATGACGCGCGCGATCGAAGGCAGATAGATCGCAGAAGCTCTCCGTGATCTCCGCTCTCGGCGGTGAAATCCGCTTCTTACCCAACCGTCTGCAAGCGCGCAGCAATCTGGTCGAGTGTCTGCTGAATGCGGTCGAGTTCGGCTTGTGTGGCTCCGGCAAACTGCTCCAGACTTTCTGGAGCATTCTCGATATGGAAAGTTACTTTGCGCAGAATCTCGCGTCCACGCCCGCTGGCCAGCAGGACACCTACTCCGCCCAGCAGCACTCCCAAGCCACCCAAACCATAGGTAATTTGTTTGCTTTTTTGCATCCCTATCGGCCCCGCTTTCAGACGCCCTTAAGTGGGCATCCTACCCGCCCAATATGATGCAGCTTCTCTGGTTAAGGCTACGAGAATTTAGCGGTTGGGCATTACTAACGCCCCAACCGGTTACCTTTGGCAGCTAATGGAGATAGTTGGGAGCAACCCTGCAGTCGGATACAGGCTTCGTTGATAGTGGATAAGCCAACTTTTCCTTCTCGTTGGGGTTTATTCCATCGTCAGAAACAAAGCCTTCTGTTTGCTTCTAAACGAAATCGTCGGAGAGAGGTGTAGTCCACATGAGAAAGCTGTGGGTCACTGCAATCGTATCGCTGGGAATCAGCGCGGCTCCCGGAGTCGCTGCCTTCGCGCAAATCGACATGAGCCCTGGGCAAAACCAGGGACAAGGCCCTGTTCTGCAGCAACGCAACCAGGGTCCGGCTGCGCCGAATGTCATCCCGGCGGACACGCAATTTGAGGTTCAACTAAAAGACACCCTGGACACCAGCAAAGATTCTCCGGGCAAGAAGTTCAAAGCCAAACTGGCACAGGATCTGATCGCGCAGGACGGGACTACCATCCCCATGGGCTCGGAAGTGCGTGGCCACGTGAGCGACGTGCAGCGCGGATTGCACTCGCAGCTTCTGCTGAGCTTTGATGAAATTAAGACCAAGCACGGCTGGGTGCCGTTGGCAGCGATGGTGGCCGGTGTCCCCGGAGAACACGGCGTGCAATCCGAGACAGGCCCGGAAGGTGAGATCAAGCACACTAAAATCGATGCCCGCCGTGAAGTTGAAGACGCTGCTGTCGGTGCCGGCTTAGGCGCTATCGCCGGAGCTGCAGCCGGCGGAGGCAAGGGAGCGGCCATCGGCGCAGGTATCGGAGGAGGACTCGGAACCGGAGCCGGATTGCTGATGGGCCGCAACATCCGTCTCAACAAAGGCCAGGCACTCGATCTGCGTCTGGAACGGGATATTTATTTGCCGCGGGGGTAATTCAGCCAGGAGGCTTCCGGCTACCGACTACCGCCTTCCAGCGACTGGCCACTAACATGATTCCCTAGCTGCATAGACTGCGGGAGATGGGACTTTTTGCTCTCGGTCCACGACCTTTCACTTTGTCTCATGCCAGTGTGCGTTTGAGTTTGTACTTATCTGGCATACCATAACCGGAAGCCGGCAACTAAAAATCCCATGGCTTAGGTCGGGTAAAATCGCTTCGACGTCGAAAAGCTATTTTCGCCATATCAGCAGGGCGAAGGTAAATCGATTTAGCTTCGCCTAGATTTCGCCGCTGCGAGGTCGATGCTGGTTGAGATCCTCCAAAGCGCAGAAGCGTCCTAAAACCGTCCTAAACGAAACGGAGCTTCTCCTCAAAAAAAATGTCCCCAAAATAAGAAGGTTGCGAAACGCAACTAATACGCGGCATATTTGGGGCAAATCAGCGGCACTCTGGGGCGCCGCTAAGCCAGTTTTGGGGCACTGCGAAGCTACTTTTGAGGCACTTTCAGGCTGGTTTCGGGGCATAGACGG
>Ga0307479_10001180_pt1 | contig 23774 bp, 22 predicted proteins | sample atmos_gasesECM4C_FD_203743 | JGI IMG/M metagenome (GOLD analysis project Ga0307479, IMG submission 203743) | Hardwood forest soil microbial communities from Morgan-Monroe State Forest, Indiana, United States - atmos_gasesECM4C_515 | ecosystem: Environmental > Terrestrial > Soil > Temperate... | reverse complement strand
ACGGCGACCGTCGCACCGTTCCCCACACCGACCAGCAGAATCACGGCCGACACGCCGATCAGGATGCCGAGCATGGTCAGCGCCGATCGCAGCCGGTTCGCCAACAACCCGTTGATCGCCAGCCGGAGTCCCTCGAGAATGCTCATGCGGGGGTGACCCCCGCATTCCCCCCGAACATGCTCATGCGGGGGTGACCCCCGCATTCCCCCTGAACATTTCGTTGATGTCCGGCCGCCGCTCGTCGCTGACGATCACGCCGTCGCGCAGCCGGACCACCCGCGAGGCGAAAGCCGCGATGTCGGCCTCGTGGGTGATCAGGACGATGGTCCGGCCCTGCTGGTTCAGATCGCGCAGCAGCTTCATGATCTCCAGGCTCGATTCGCTGTCGAGGTTTCCGGTCGGTTCATCGGCGAGCAGGATTGCCGGGTCCGTCACCAACGCGCGGGCCACGGCGACGCGCTGCTGCTGCCCGCCGGATAGCTCGTTGGGCAGGTGGTTGGCTCGGTCGAGAATACCGACCGATTCGAGCGCGGACATCGCCCGCTCATGCCGGTGCTCGTTGTCGCCCGCGTAAATCAACGGCATTTCGACGTTATGGACGGCACTCGCCCGGGGAATCAGGTTGAACGACTGGAAGACGAACCCGATCTTTCGATTGCGGATCCAGGCCAGCTGATCGTCGGTCAGGGCCGACACGTCGTAGCCATCGAGGATGTAGCGGCCCGACGTTGGCTGGTCGAGGCAGCCGATCAAGTTCATCAATGTGCTCTTGCCCGAACCGGAGGGACCCATGATGGCGACGAACTCGCCCTCCGGGATATGGAGGGAAAGGCCCTTCAGCGCCGGGACCTCAACCTCACCGGCCTGGTAGACCTTGGTGACCCCCTCGAGGGTGATCACCCGCCGCCGCCCCGGACGCCTCCGCCGCCGAAGCCACCACCGCCTCGTAACAGGTTGTTGCCGTTGGTCGTGGCCCCGGTCGTTGTGCGGATGGTGGGGAGCACCACGGTGTCGCCCTCATTCAGACCGGCCTTGATTTCGGTGTAGGTGTCGCCCACGATGCCCGTCACGACCTCGGTGGGCACCTGTTGGCCCTTGGAGAGCACGGTGACCATGGTCGTTCCGCCGGTGGTGCGCACCGCGGCATTGGGCACGCGCACGGCATTGTCGGCCTGGGCCACGGTGACGGAGGCGTTCGCGGTCATGCCCTCTCGCAGTCGTGGGTCGGTGCGATTCAGCACGAAGCTGACGTAGTAATCGACGACATTCGAGACGACCGTGGCGCTCGGGCTGATGCTCAGCACGTGTCCGGAGATGGTCAGGTTCGGAATGGCGTCGAACGTCAATGAGGTGATCTGATTGGCAGCCAGTCGGGCGGCATCCGTTTCGGCGAAGGGCATCACCGCGACGTAGCTGCTGTTGTCGTCGATCACCATAAAGCCGGTAGAGGCGCCCGACCCTGCCCCGCTCGACGGCTGCGGCGCGAGGGATCCCGGGGCTTGCGCCGTTCCGCCTGCGGACGTCTCTCCGGGTACGCCGTTGATGCTGATCACCACGCCGGAGGTTGGAGCCGTCAAGGTGGTCTGGTTCAGGGCGACCTGGGCAGCCTGCACCTGGGCCGCCGCGGACGCCACCTGCGCCTGGCTGGATGCCAGGGCGTTCGGTTTGACCTGCGTCTGCACGGCCAGGTTGTCACGTGACGACGTGATCTGCTGCGAGGCTGAGTTGATCCGCGACTGGCCGCTGAGCGCATCCATGTGCTGCTTGCTCTGGTCATTCGCCAGTTGGGCCTGCTCCTGGCTGCACTGCGCCCCGCTCGGGCAATCGGCGTTGACCTTTGCCTGGTCACTCGCGACCGTCGCCGCGTCGGCCTGGTTGGTCGCGTTCACCGACGCGACGGTGTCGTTGTAGTTCTGCTGGGCGGCGGTGACTTGGTGCTGCAGCTGCGCAACCTGCGCCGCGGTGAGGGGCGACTGGGTCGATTGGACATTCGCCTCAGCCGCGGCCAGCGACGCCTGCGCCTGGGCGAGGGCGGCCTGTTGCGTCGACGAATCGATCCGGGCCAGCACCTGACCCGTCGTCACCTTGTCCCCGACGCGGACGTCGACTTCCGTGAGGGTGCCGGCCGTCTTGAAGTTGACGGTCATCCGCCCGGCCGGGAGAAGCGATCCCGTACCGCTGACCACCGAGGTAACCGTGCCGCGATCGGCGGTGGTGGTCCGGATCGGCACCGCGGCGGGGCTCGCAAAGACGGTATCGCGCGCGATCAGGCCGACGAGCAGCACGCCAACCAGCCCCAGGCCGATGACCCACGCCCTCGTGCCGGTCAGCCACGAGTGGCGCCCAAGTTGTGGTAGCGGCTTAAGGGTGGGTGCTTGACGCATGGTGGCCTCCTGTTGTTCGAACGGTCATGGTCGCGGCCCCGGCCTCATTGGATTCGTCAAGCCACGCGACGCTAAGGCGTCGCCGATGGCTGGGCCTGGAAGTTACCCAGCGTCACTCCTACTGAAATGTGCTGGCCATTGCGCGTGATCGAGAGGGTGACGTGGTCACCGACGTTCTTGGTGTCCAGGTACTGGGTGAGCTGCTCGATGGTGGTGATCTGGTGGCCGTCGATCGCGGTGATGATGTCGTCGCTGGCGTCCGCCTGGCCGCTGGCCTGCAGGCCCGCCTTCGCCGCGGGGCCGCCGGCGACCACGTCGACGACCAGCACCCCGGACTTCTCACTCAGGCCGAGCTGGTCGGCGGTCCCGGTGCTGATTGTCTGGCCACTGATGCCCAGCCACGGATGCTGGATCGCGACGCCCTTTTCGAGTGAGGGCAGCAAGGTCTCGGCGCGATTGACCGGGATGGCGAAGCCGACGCCGACATTGCCTTCGATCGGGCTCTGGATCGAATCATTGATGCCGATCAACTGACCGCGCTCGTCGAGCAAAGCGCCCCCGGAGTTGCCGGGATTGATCGGGGCGTCGGTCTGGATCATGCCGGTCAACGCCCGGCCGTTGGGCGCCGTGCTGCTGCGATTCAACCCCGAGATGATGCCGGCCGTAAACGAACCCTGCAGGCCAAACGGCGAACCGATCGCCAGCGCCGTGTCGCCGACCTGCAAGGTGTCGGAGTTGCCGATCGCGAGCGGATGCAGTTGATCCTGCGAGACCGACACCTTGACCACGGCGAGGTCGGCGCTCTGGTCGACGCCCTTGACCTGTGCGGTCGCGGTGTGACCGTCGCTGAAGGTCACCTGGAGCTGGGTGGCGCCGGCCACGACGTGCGCGTTGGTCAGGATGTCGCCCTGCTTGTCGGCGACGATGCCCGATCCCTCCGCCTGGCTGAACGAGCGCGCGCCACCGCGCGAGATCTCGGTGGAAATGGTGACGACGCCCGGCGCGGTTTGCTGGTAGATCGCGGCGAAAGATCCGGGCGAGGGAGCCGGTGCGGCGAGGCCGGCCGCGGTGACCCCCGGGGAGTTCGCGGTGGTCGTGTTGCGATGGCTGGCGAGCAGGGCGCCGATGGCGCCGCCACCGATGCTACCGACGACCAGCCCGGCGGCGAGCATGGCCGCTGCCATGCTGCGCGCCGGACGGTGGGGAAAGGAGGGAACAGGTTGTACGGGCGGCGAGGGCGGCGTCGGCGGCTCCGGGGCTAGCGGCGGCTCCAGGAAGTCCGGAGCAAACGGATCCTGCATATGCGAGCCTCATCGTGCGCCGGGCCGATGAGCCGCCTATGATATTCGGCTAAGAGTTCGCTAAGACTTTCTCGACCGGCAGCTCAACCGTAAACGCCGCCCCGCCCGTCGGGTTATTGGCCGCGTAGACCCGGCCGCCATGCTCCCGTGCAATCCAGCGCGCGATGGCGAGGCCAAGCCCGGTACCCTCGCCGGTGCGCGAGGTATCCGACTGGTAGAAGCGCTCGAAGATTCGCTCCAGGTCTCCCGCCGGGATACCGGGGCCGTCGTCGCTGACCGTTAATCCAGCTAACTGACTGTTGCGGAACAGGCGTACCTGGACGTGGCCGTCCTCGTTGGTGTGCTTGAACGCGTTGTCGATCAGGATCCAAAGAAGTTGCTTGATGGCATCGGCATTGCCCTGCACCGTCGCCGGCACACCGTCGAGCAACTCGATCCGGCGGGTCGGCTGCAACGTCTGCGCCTGGCGGGACACATCCTGCGCGATCGGCCGCAAATCGATCGGCGCTTTCTCCAGGTGAAACCCTGCGTCCGCTCGCGCCAGCGTCAGCAGGTCCTGCACCATCCGGCTCATCCGCTCACTTTCGCCGGCGATGTCGTTGAGGGCCGCGACGCGGTCCTCGCTGGTGATGTCGTCACGTTTCAAAAGCAGTCCGACGTTGCCCCTAATCGTGGTCAGTGGGGTGCGAAGCTCGTGCGAGGCGTCGGCGACGAAGCGGCGTTGGGCAATGAGCGCGGAACGCAGACGCAGGTACGCATCCTCGAGTTGCCCCAGCATCTGGTTGAAGCTGCGCTGCAATCGTCCCACCTCGTCGCTGGTGCCGCTGACGGGTAAGCGGCGGCTGAGGTCTTGGGTGCGGCCGATCGCCTCGGCGGTTGTGGCCATTTCGTCGAGAGGACTCAGGGCGCGGCCGGCCAGCAGCCAGCTGGCTGCGCCGGCAACGAGCAGGCTCAGCAGTGCGCCCAACAGCAAGAAGAGGCGGAGCCCAGCGAGCTGGTCCTCGATGGCGAATGTGGGCTGGCCAACGATGATGTAGCCGCTGCTGCCGAAGTCGGGACGAGTCCAAGCACGAATGTAGGCGCGAACCAGCGGTCCGTTATTCGGTTGTACGACCTTGATCACGCCACGCTCGACAGGCACCGCGTCGAAAGCGCTGCTGGGCCACTGGGGGTCGATGCCTTTGACGGTGCAAGTCGATCCCTGCGATGCCTGGGTCGAGCTGAAGAGCTGAAGAAAAACATCGGCGCTGCTGCTCAAGTCGCATGCTGCGAAGGGCGATACTACGCGCGGGAATCCGCGGGCGCGCTCCACGGATGCCCAGATCTGGTCGCCGCGCTGGCTGAGAGATGTCTCCTGCTGCGCTACGAGATTGCCCTCCACCAGGTAATAGACGGCGACGCCGAAGACGACCACGGTAGCCGCCACGACTCCGGCACCGAAGAGCGCAACGCGGGCGCGAATCGGGATGCGCCGTCGCCAGCGCGTCTGTGTGTCGACCCACCGAGCCGTCTGATCAAACACCTGGCGCAGGGGTCGGATGCGCTCGGCGATCGAGGACCGACCGCCGGCAGAAACGTTCATTCCTCCTTCAGGATGTACCCAACGCCGCGCACGGTTTGGAGCAAGCGGGGACGCCCGCTTTGCTCGAGTTTTTGCCGCAGGTAACCGACATAAACATCGACCACGTTACTACTCGCGCCGAAATCGAAGCCCCAGACCGCATCCAGCAACTGCTCGCGTCGCAACACCTGTCCCGGATTTCTCATGAAGTGCTGGAGCAGGTCGAATTCCTTGGCCGTCGTCGAGATCAGCTGGTCGGCGCGGCGGACCTCCCGGGTCGCCATGTCCATCACGACGTCCGCGTAGCGCAAGGTTCGGCGGGCACGGGGGGCGCGGCGTCGCAGCAGCGCTCGAACGCGGGCCAGCAGCTCCTCGTACGCGAAGGGCTTGACCAGGTAATCATCCGCGCCGCTGTCCAGGCCCTTGACTCGATCAGCGGTCCCGTCTTTGGCGGTCAACAGCAGGATGGGCACATCACCCTCGGCTCGAAGCCGGCGGGTGACCTCGAGGCCGTCGATGCCCGGCATCATGATGTCGAGGATGGCGAGGTCAGGCATCCGCTCGCGGGCACGGTTCAGCGCGATCTGGCCGTCGGGTGCGACCTCCACCTGGTACCCCTCGTAGATCAAGGCGCGCCGAAGCGCGGCGGCAATTTTCGCGTCGTCGTCGACCACCAGCACGTGCGGTTGCTCGGCCATCTGTGCCCTCATGAAACCACGGTCTCATGAGAATGCCTTAAGACTATGCTCGGAAGGGGATAAGAGCGACGAGCAGCGTGATGGCGGCGACCGCCATCCCGATGGTGGCGAAGCCGGTGAGGGCCAGGCTGAGCCGACCGCTGACGCGCTGCTTCATGATCCGCCTGTCTCTGCCGAGCGATACGATCAAGAGCAACAGCGGCGGCGCGACCACACCGTTGATCACCGCCGTCACGAACAGGGCGTGAATCGGGTCGAGGTCCATGTAGTTCATCACTACGCCGGCGAAGGTAGCCGCCGCCAGGATGACGTAGAAGGTCGGACGGTAGCGCGGTTTGCTGGCGAGGCCGCCGCGTAATCCGAGGAACTCTTTGAGCGCGTAACCCGCCGATCCAGCGAGGATTGGGATCGCCAGCAGACCGGTCCCGATCATGCCGACGGAAAAGACGATGAAGGCGAAAGGGCCGGCGAGCGGCGCCAGGGCGCTCGCCGCCTGGCTGGCCGTCTGGATGTCGGTCTTGCCGTGTGCGTGCAGGACGGCGGCCGACGTCAGGATGATGAAATACATGACCAGGTTCGAAAAAGCCATCCCGACGACGATGTCCACCCGGGCTGCGCGCAACTCGGCGGCGGTCACACTGCGCGGCCGCCGGACCAGCGGATTCGACTCGGCCGCGGCCATTTCATCGACTTCTGACGACGCTTGCCAGAAAAAGAGGTAGGGCGAGATGGTCGTCCCTAGCACGGCCACGAGTGCCATGGCGAAGTCTTTGGAGAACTCGATGTGGGGGATGAAGGTGGCCTTGACGACGTCGAGGATGTTCGGGTGGGCGAAGAACGCCGTGATCACGTAGGCAAAAAGGGCCAGGGTCAACCACTTGAAGATCTTGAAGATGGCGGCGTAGGAGGCGAAGAGCTCGAGGCTTAATACCAGCAGCGCGACAGGAATCACGAGCCAGAGTGGATGAATGAAGCCAAAAGACAGCAACGACCCGCCGGCGGCCACCGCGCCGAGATCGGCGCCGATGTTGAAGGTGTTCGCGCCCAGCAACCCGAGGATGGCGATCCCCACCAGCCAGGAGGGGAACTTTCGCCGCAGGCTGACGCCGAGCCCGACGCCGGTCGCCAGGGCGATCCGCGAGCAGAGTTCCTGAACCGCGATCATCAGCGGGAAGGTGAAGAGCGCCGTCCAGAGCAGTCCGTAGCCAAACTGGCTGCCAACCTGGGAGTAGGTCCCGATGCCGCTGGGATCGTCGTCGCTGGCGCCGGTGATGAGTCCCGGCCCCAGCACCTGTAGCCAGCCGGGCACCCCTCTGCGTCTAGCCTCTTCGACGGTCGTCCGTCCGGCGCGTGGCGTACCGGTGGACGCCAGCCCCTTGGCGAACCGTTCGCGTTTGACCAGTTCCTCCGGCGGCGGCTCAGGCTCCGGCCGGACCAGCCTTAGAATCGGATCTTCATTCTGCTCTGGCTTGGGGCGGTTCTGGTTGCTAATAGTGTGACAATATCAGTATCAGTATCGATCTCGCGGCCGCTCGCTAGAGCGGCCGGTACGTGGCGGGTAACTCCTGGCGCCGGCGGCCGTTGTAACAAGCGGCTGCAGGGTCTAGGCAGCTGATACCGTCACTGATAGGATGAGACCAAAATGTCACAGGGAGTGATCAAGATTGCGCTGGCCATGGCATTCGCCGCGCTCCTCCCTTCGTGCTTTGGAGCCCAGGTCAATACACGACCGGTTGGGCAGGTGGTTCTGCAATACAACTTCACCAAGCCGACGCCTTCGCCGAGTGTGACCCCTTCGGCCCGACCGTCGATCACGGTCGGCCAGGTGACCGCCAACCAGGGCAACGTCGAGGTGCGCGGCTTCCACGAACCGGGTGACTGGGCCCACCGCAACTATTGCGGCGCCGGCGCCACCCAGGTGCTGCTCTCCGCGTGGATGACCGACGTTCCAGATATCGAGACAGTCGCCCGCGCCTCGAAGCTGAATCCCAACCGCGGTGAGTTTGGTGCTGACGCGGCCACCGCGATCAACGCCTTTCTCAACCCGGTCGTGATCCCGGCCCAGGGGCAGCCGCGCTACAAGCCGGAGCACCTGGTCAGCCTCAGCGATGTCCAGGCGCGCATTCAGAGCGACATCACCGATCCTCAGGCGATGCTGACCTTCGGGCACGGGGTGCCCGCCATGGTGCAGACGATGACCCGCACCATGCCGGGCTGGAACCGGTGGAACGCCACCCACATGATCACGATCTTTGCGTTCGACTTCAGCCACAACGACCCGGCGCTCGACACCGTCACCTACGCCGAGACGCCGTCGCCCCTGGCGGGATACCGCGGCCCGGATTTCCAGACCATCACCGTCAAGGCGCTCTGGGTCGCGATGCAGGCGTACCTGCGCGAGTTCCCGCAGGATCCCATGAACGTCATCAGCTAGGCTTCAGCTGATGGCCCAGGCAAAACCGCGCGCCGCCGACGCGGTGTCGATGGAAACGCTCGTCCGCCACCAGCTCATCCTCCTGGGTGAGGATCCCGCGCGAGAGGGGCTGCGCGATACCCCCGAGCGCGTCAAGGAGAGCCTCGAGTTCCTCACGCGTGGCTACCGGATGACACTGGACGACGTCTTCGGCGACGCCGTCTTCACCGAGACCTACAAGGACATGATCGTGGTGAAGGACATCGAAATGTATTCACTCTGCGAGCATCACCTGCTGCCGTTCTTTGGACGGGTCCACATCGGCTACATCCCGAAGGGGCGGCTGATCGGGCTGAGCAAGATGCCGCGTCTGGTTGAGCTCTACAGCCGGCGGCTGCAGGTCCAGGAACGAATGACGCGGCAGATCGCGGAGTGCCTCCAGAAATATCTCGAGCCGCTCGGGGTCGCCGTGGTCATCGAAGCCGATCACCTCTGCATGAAAATGCGCGGCGTGGAGAAGCAGAATAGTCGCGTCTTCACCAGCTGCGTGCTGGGGATCTTCCAGGCCGATTCGAAGACGCGCGCGGAGTTCATGGGCCTGATCAAGGGCGTTCCCAACATCTAGGGAACGTCGCGGGATGCCGGCGAGCGCCCAGCTGTTCGTCGGAACCTCGGGCTTCTCCTACTCCAGCTGGCGCGGCCGGTTCTACCCGAAAGGCCTCAAGGCCAGCGACATGCTCGGCTACTACGCCCAGCGGCTCGACACCGTCGAAGTGAACACCACCTTTTACCGGACACAGCCGGACGATGTCATCACCGGTTGGGCGGCCGCGGTACCGCCGGCGTTTCGGTTCGCCGTCAAGGCGCACCGGCGGATCACGCACAACCGGCGGATGCCGAACCTCGAGGAGGCGGTGCGCGTGCTGGCGCTGGAGACCGCCGGATTCGGCGAACGCCTGGGTCCGGTGCTGTTTCAGTTCCCGCCGACGGCGCCCTTCGATGAAGACCGATTACCGCGGATCGCCGCGCTGCTGCCCAGCCACTGGCGGGTAGCCTTCCAGTTTCGGCACCGGTCCTGGCACACGCCGCAGGTCGCCGACTCGATCGAGCGGATGGGGGCGGCCCTGGTCCACGGCGACGGTGAGGCCGAGCCGGGTCCGCGCGGCCGGGGCGCCTTCATCTATATGCGGCTGCGCCGGGACACGTATTCGCCCCAGCGGTTGACGGCCTGGAGCCGGCGGGTCGCGGGCTATCTCGCGGCCGGCCGGGACGTCTACGTCTACTTCAAACACGAGCGGCTGGGGCCCCTCTACGCGCAGCGGCTGGCGGCGCAGACCCGAACATCTTTTCGAGTTCCGGCCCAAACCGGCTTATAATTCGGCCCAACTCAAGGAAAGGAGGCCAACGCAATGGCCCGGTCCATGTGGCGGGGCGCGATCAGCTTCGGGATGGTGGCGATCCCGGTCCGAATGTATCTCGCGACCGAGGCGCACAGCGCCGTCGCCTTCCGTCAGCTCTGCCCGCACTGCCAGCTCCCCATCAAACAGCAACGACACTGTCCAACCGACGACCACGTGGTCGCGTTCAGCGACGTGCTCAAGGGCTACGAGGTGGGCAAGAACCAGTTCGTCATCATCGAGGAAGAGGATCTCGACAAGCTGCCGCTCAAGACGACGCGGACGATCGACATCGTTGAATTCGTCGAGCGAGACGAGGTTCCGCTTGGCCTCTACATCAAGAGCGCCTATTACCTCGAGCCGGAAGACGTCGGCGTCAAGCCGTTCTACCTGCTGAAGCGCGCGCTCGAGGACACGAATAAGGTCGCGGTGGCAAAGATTGCGCTGCGCGACCGCGAGCACCTCTCCCTTATCCAGGTGCAGGGCAACACGCTGCTCTGCAACACGCTCAACTGGCCAGATGAGATCCGGTCCACCGAGGAGTTGAACCTGCCGCAAAACGTCAAGATCAGCGACAAGGAGGTCAGCATGGCGACCTCCCTGATCGACAATCTGACGGACACGTTTCAACCCGAGCGGTACACCGACGATTACAAGGCGGCCTTCCAGCAGATCGTTGATCAGAAGCTGAAGGGCGTGAAGGTGACTGCCCCGGCGGCCGCCCAAGAGCCCCAGGTGATGGACTTGATGGCGGCGCTGAAGGCCTCGGTGGAAGCGACCAAGCAGGGAAAAAAGCCGGCGGCCAAGCCCGCCGGCGCGAAGGTCAAGGTGGCGGCGAAAACCTCGGCGGCCCGCCCGGCAGCGCGACGTCGCACGGCCTAGCGCGGCGTAGTACAGTCCGTCACGTGCCGGCGCGGTCCCAAACCGTTGAGCTCGACCTGCCCTTCGAGCGCACCCTTCCCGACCGGTTGCGGCCGATGCTGCCCATGCCGGCCGCCGCGCCGTTCGACTCTCCCGAGTACGCCTTCGACGTCGCCTGGGACGGCGTACGCGCCCTGGCGGCGATCGATGGAGAACAGGTGACGCTCTGGGGACGGGGTCTCGCGGATCTCACCAGTCGATATCCTGAGGTTCAGACGCTGGCGCGGCTGGCCCCTCCGGGGACAATCGTCGACGGCGAGCTGATCGTCAGCGATGAAGAGGGGCGGCCCGACGCAATCGCGCTCGAGCAGCGGCAGCAGGCGACCCGGCCAGAGGCGATCGCCCGCGCGGCGACCGCGCATCCGATCACCTACGTCGTCCACGACCTGCTGTACCTCCGAGGCCGGTCGTGGCTCAAGGAGCCGCTCGTCCGCCGCCGTCCCCGCCTGAACGAGGTGCTCCAGTCATCAGGGCGCATCTACGTGGTCGAGCCCGTCGCCGACGACGGACTGGCCTTTTACGATGCGGCGCGGGAGAAGGGCCTCGAAGGGGTGGTAGCAAAACGTTTCGACAGTCCCTATCGCGCCGGTCAGCGCCATCCGGATTGGTTGGCGATCGATGCGGTCCGCCGCCAGGATTTCGCCGTGATGGGCTTCATCCCGGAGGCGGGGGATCACCTGCTCGAGGCTCTGGTCGTCGCCACCTATGACGGCCGCGGGTTTCAGCCGGCCGGCCGGGTCGGCGGCGGATTCGACGCCGCCACCTCTCGGCGGTTGCGAAAGATGCTCGACGCCCTGCCGGGGGCGACCGCTCCCGACGATGCTCGCTGGGCCGACGACCGCATCTGCTGGGTCAAGCCGCAGCTGGTGGTGGGCATCAAGTTCAGCGAATGGGATCGCAACGGCCAGTTGCGCTTTCCCATCTTCAGTGGCTTGAAGCCGGAGGTTGGGGCCGAGGAATGCGTCCGTGCCGCCATGATCGAGCCTCCAGAGCCGGGACGGTTACGACCGACCGAGGTCCCACTGCCGCGCCTGCCGATCTAAGCCCCTCACCTCTAAAGTAGGGTCGTGTCGATCGCGGATCGGGTTGCCGTGCGTCTCCGCGTCAACGGCGAGGACCTGGCGGTGCTCGTCCCTCCCTACAAGACACTGCTCGAAGTCCTCCGTGAGGACCTCGGACTCACCGGAACCAAGCATGGCTGCGAACTGGGCGAATGCTCGACCTGCGGCGTGCTGGTCGACGGCCGGCCGTTCCTTTCCTGCCTCGCGATGCCGCTCGACCTGGAGGGTCGCGCGATCGTCACCGTTGAAGGGATGGCTCAGGGCGGTGAACCGCACCCCCTGCAGGTCGCCTTTGCCGAACTCGGCGCCGCGCAGTGCGGCTACTGCACGCCCGCGATGCTGCTGACCGCCATGGCCCTGCTCGAGCGAGACCCGAATCCATCGCGCGAGGCGATCAAGGACGCGCTCTCGGGCGTCCTCTGCCGATGCACTGGCTACGTGAAGATCTTCGAGGCGGTCGAGCTCGCTGCCTCGAGAGGTGGCCGTCGTGGCTGAAGAACTCGCCATCGTCGGCAAGTCACTCACCAAGCCGGATGCCTTTGCCAAGGTGAGCGGGCAGACGAAGTTTGCGGATGACCTGGCCCTGCCACGGATGGTCTACGGGCGGATCCTGCGCAGCCCGCATCCGCACGCGCGCCTGCTGGGCGTCGATATCAGCCGGGCGCGGGCGCTGCCCGGCGTGCTCGCCGTGCTCACCGGGGATGACCTGCCGGTCAAATTCGGAATCCTGCCCGTCAGCCAGGACGAAGAGGCGCTGGCCCGCGAAAAGGTGCGCTACGTCGGCGATCCGATTGCCGCCGTCGCCGCCACTGACGAGTGGATCGCAGACGAAGCCCTCGACCTGATCGACGTTCAGTTCAAGGCCCTCCCTGCGTACATGTCGATTGATGACGCGATCGCCGGAGGCGATGAACCCATCCACGGACGCTCCAACGTCCATAAGGCGGTCGCGCTCGAGTTTGGCGACACCGAGGAAGCCATGCGCTCATCGGCCTACCGTCGCGAGGACGTCGTCTTCTTCGAGGGCAACACCCATCTGCCGATGGAGCAGCACGCCGCGGTCGCCCAGTACGGGGCGGACGGCAAGCTCACGCTCTGGACCTCGTCCCAAACTCCGCACTACGTTCACCGGGCGCTCGGCAAGGTCCTCGAACTCCCCATGAGCCGCATCCGGGTGATCGCCACTCCCAACGGTGGTGGCTTCGGCGGCAAGAGCGACATCTTCTCCCACGAGCTGGTGGCTGCCAAGCTGGCGATCGTCACCGGCCGGCCGGTCAAAATCACGCTCACTCGCGAGGAGGTCTTCTATGCGCACCGCGGCCGTCACCCGGTGCTGATGAAGGTCAAGACCAGCTTCTCGAAGGATGGGCGGATCACCGGCATGCAATTCCAGAGTTTTCTTGATGGTGGCGGATACGGAAGTTACGGAGTTGCCACCACCTACTACACGGGCGCCCTGCAGGCCACGACCTACGCGATTCCGCGCTACCGCTTCGAGGGCGTACGGTTGTTCACCAACAAGCCGCCCTGCGGCCCCAAGCGCGGCCATGGGACGCCGCAGCCGCGCTTTGCGCTGGAGATCCACCTGGACAAGGCTGCGGAAGAGCTCGGGCTCGACCCCGTGGAGATCCGACGCCGCAACCTGCCGGCGCCGGATTCCCGAACCGTCAACTGGTTGCGGATCACGAGCTGTGGGCTGGAGGACTGCATTAGTAAGGTTGTCGAGGGGTCACGATTTCTCGAACGCCGCGGGGCGATGCCGCCAGGGCATGGCCTGGGGTTTGCTATCAGCTCGTACCTCACCGGCGCCGGCACCGCCATTTACTGGAACGACATGCCGCACTCCGAGGTACAGCTCAAGCTCGACCGAAACGGCGGCGTGGCGTTGTTTTGCGGCGCCATCGACATCGGGCAGGGCTCCGACCACATCCTCGCCGCCATCGTGGCCGAGCTGCTGGGGGTCGAGCTCGAGGATATCCAGCTCACCACCGGCGATACCGATCTGACGCCGATCGACCTTGGCAGCTACTCCTCCCGGGTCACGTTCATGGCAGGCAATGCCGCGAAGGCGGCGGCCGAGAATGTCCGGGCGCGGCTGTTCCGCGCCGCGGCGGCTGCCCTACATTGCGAGCCTGACGATCTCGTGGCCCGAAACCGGCGCATCTTCCGGCGGACCCGGCCGAAGGAGGGACTGAGTGTTGCGCAAGCGATCCAGCTGGCGGAAGCAGAGAGCGGCGTGGTCACCGGCACCGGAAGCTACACGCCACCAAAGCTGGCCGGACCGTACAAGGGATCTGGCGTCGGTCCCAGTCCCGCTTATTCCTACTCGGCTGCGGTGGTGGAGGTCGACTGTGATGCCAGGACTGGCGAGGTGCGAGTCCCCGAGGTGTGGATCGCGCACGATATCGGCCGCGCCATCAATCCCGTCCTGGTCGAAGGCCAGGTCGAGGGTAGCGTCTACATGGCGCTGGGCGAAGCCTTGATGGAGGAGCAGACCTTTCGCCTCGGCGTGCACAAGTTCCCTTCTTTGCTCGAGTACAAGAGCCCGACTGCGCTCGAGGCGCCCGTGATGCACACCTACCTGGTGGAGACGATCGACAAGGAAGGACCATTCGGCGCCAAGGAGGCGGGGCAGGGCCCCCTGCTGCCGGTGATTCCGGCGGTGGCGAACGCTATCTACAACGCCCTCGGGGTGCGGATCGATGAGGTGCCGATCACCCCGGAAAAGGTGCTCAAGGCCCTGCACGACAAGCAGAAGCGCGTCGGACCGACATCCGTGCCCGCCTTCGCCTTTCCGGCACTGATCAAGAGCGACGTTCCCGAGGAGTGGCAAGCCAAGTAGGTGCTGCGACTGCCGCGACTCCGCTACCTGCGACCAACGTCCCTGGAGGAGGCGGCGGAGATGGCCGCGACGATTCCAGGGTCGGCGTTTATCGCCGGCGGGACCGACCTGGTCCCGAACCTCAAGCGTCGGCAGTTCGACGTCTCGGCGTTGATCAGCCTGAACGGACTCGCCGACACCCGCGCGATCGACGGCGATACCGAACACGGACTCACGATTGGGGCGGGCGCCACGCTCGACGAAGTCGGGCGGCACCCGGCGCTTACCGGGCCATACCGGGCGCTGGCGCAGGCCTGTACATCGGTGTCGACCCCGCAGGTGCGATTCATGGGAACGCTGGGTGGCAACCTGCTCGTGGATCCGCGCTGCAACTACTACAACCAGACCTATTCCTGGCGCAAGGCGGTGGGCTTCTGCATCAAGAAGGATGGCGACATCTGCCTGGTCGCCCGTAGCTCGCCGCGCTGCTGGGCGGTGTCATCGTCCGACAGCGCGCCCGTGGCGGTTGCGTTCAACGCGGAGGTCACGCTGCACAGTGTCGAGGGCACCCGACGGATCGCCGCCAATGCGCTCTACAAAGACGATGGCATTGATTACACGAACAAGCGCCGCGACGAGGTGATCACCTTGGTCCACCTTCCGGCGCCCGACGGCCGGTTGACGAGCTCCTACTGGAAGCTGCGCCGCCGGCCGTCGTTCGATTTCCCGATCCTCGGGGTGGCGGTCGCGCTCGCCTGGGATGACGGCGCGGTTCGCGAGGCGCGCGGCGCGCTCGGCGCGGTCGGCTCGCACCCGGTCGACATCACTGGCTACCTCGAACCGCTCAAAGGCAGGCGTCCGAGCGACGACTTGATCGCCGAGGTGGCGAATGTCGCGGACAAACCGGCCCGTCCCCTGGATAACACCGACCTCAACCATTACTGGCGCAAGCGAATGACCAAGGTCTACATCGAGCGGGCGCTGCGTGAAGCCGCCGGTCTCGAGCCGCTGGCCGGCCGGCTGAGCGCGCAGGTCGCCGCCCGGTAGCGATTCCGTCGCCGTAACGCTGCGTCCAAACCGTCAGCCGGAGAGGGTCGTTACGTTATACGTAACGTATGAATAGGCTGATAATCCCCGTGGTCGCAGCTACCTTCCTGATGGCGGCGTGCGGCGGTGCAGCGACCGTCATGAGTTCGAAGGATCGGCCTGCCAGCGTCGGAACCGTCCAGGGAGCGAATGCCGGCTCCGATGTCTCTGAGGTCAATCGCACCAACCCTCCGGCTGGCAAGACCGGCACGGTCCTGGCCAGGCCGGCGGCCAGCCCGCAGACGCTGGCTCCGGCGTCCAGCCGGCCATCGTTCGGAACCGCGGTGGACCGGTGTGGCCCGGGTCCGGGAACAGGTCTCTCGGGCAATCGCGCCAGTACGCCGGGCCCGGGCAAGCGCCTTCCGCTGCCCATGTGTGCCGTCGAGTAGCCCATCGAGCGAGTCGTAAGAAAGAGGGCGCCTGCTCAGGCGCCCTCTTTTTGCTACCGTTCGAGCTTCGCGCTAGTCGCTGCGTCCGCCGGGAACGGGTCGAGCCGTCGTGAAGACATCTTCGTCGTGCACCACGCCCTGAGACGTGGGGGAGTTGAACTGGGCTGGCACCGCGTTGCGCGTGTCCGACCAGATCGGATGGGCGACGTCGCCGGCCACCGCGAGACCGCTGTAGTCGCCGTTGAATCCTGCCTGGATGCCGTCCGGAGGCACGAATGGCGCGGAGACCGGTGCCGCCGCATAGGCGGTGTTGAGTCCGAGCCCGCCGGCCAGTGAATAATCGGAGGCTTCTTGCTGGACCCCGGGCTCGCCCGGAGCAAAGCAGGTCGCACCGGCCGCGCTGGGGCACGCCGTCGGGGCGTTCTCACCGGGCACTCGGTCGGTCCGGTAATAGCTGACGGCCACGTGGTCGCCCGCGTTGCCGTTGCTCTCGTTGGCACCGCTACTCCGATCCTCGCCACCGTTGCCGCCGCTGGAAACGACATCGATCGCGGCGAAGTAGTGGTCCTTGTTCTGATCCGGATTCACCGGCGCGGTCGCGGTCGTCCAGGTGTTCCCGCCATCAGTTGACTGGGCGAGCTGGATGTCGAACTGACCAGAGCGGTAGTCCTGCCAGGTCGCGTAGAGGTGGCCGTTGCTGTGATTCTGCGCGATCCGCGGGTAGTCGTTGGTGCGAATGTACGCGCCCGGAATGCATTCCTCCGGTCCGCGGCCGAAGTCGCAGGTCGGCTCGCCGACCACGATGTCGTCCCCGACTTTGGTTGGGCTTGTGCAATTCAGGTGTGCCGTTCCCGCAGCGGAGTTGCCCGAAGGACGGCAATGGACGCCCAGTTGCTGGCCGTTCGGATTACCGGCGGGCGTGTTGCCGTTGTTGAAGATGACCTCGAGGTCACCGTTCGGCAAGGCCGACGGGTCCGATCCCTGGTCGAAGTCGCACGAGTTCGCCGACCGTGTCGGATCAAAGAAGTTGCCGAAGAAGCACAGGGTACTCGAGCTGCCGCTAATCTCCTGCGGCTTCGACCATGTCACAGCATGGTTCGTTGACATGGACGCATAGATCGTCGACGAGCAGTAACCGCCGCAGCGAGCGGCAAAGTCGAAGATGGTCCAGGTCGCGTAAATGTTGTCCCGGTTCGGGCTTCCCCGGTTGGTATCGGCCGTGATGAACGGCTTGTCGTAACTCGCCTCGGCGTTGTTGTCCTCGCTGACCACGTAGCGGCTGCCGCCAGCCGGGACGTTGCTGTAAAAGGCTCCTCCGGCGCCGATGGGCGAAGCCGGAACGAGCAATCCCGCTGCGTTAGAGGCGATGTCGATGACGACGCAGCTGTAGAAGGCGCGGCCCTGCGAATCGAACGCCACCCCGGGGTCGCTGGCAAAGTCGTAGGTGTGGTTGGTGCCGGGGTCGCCGAACACCGTGTGGCCGCCGTTGAAGTTTGGATTGTTCATGCGCTGCCAGTACGGCGGTTGGCCGTCGCCCCACGTCTTGCCGCCGTCGAACGAGTAGTCGAAGCCGCAGTGGTTGAAGCCGATCCGGCTGTCGTTCTGTCCCGCGATCAGGTTCGATGGATTCGCCGGGTTGACGGCGATGCCTTCCTCAGCCTGCCGGCGGAAGGTGCAGTCCTGGTTGACGCGGACGCTGCCGTCGGCGTTGCGGGTGCTGCAACCGAGCGACTTTGCTGCGGCCCCAAGAGCGTTGCTACCTCCACCTCCGGAGCTGCTGCCCAATTGGGGCTCGCTACCGGGTGCGGCGGCCTTTCCCGCCGACCCTGCTGCGGCACCGGTGTCGCCGGCAACGCCGGCGGCGTCGTTCGAAAAGGCATCTTTTGCGGACGTCACGAAGCTTCCCGAGAGGGTGGGCAGCGTCCGGTACGTCGCCTTGGTGGGCGCCCGACTCCCCGAGCTACTCGCCGCCCCGATTGGGAGCTGCGCGGCCCGGATCTGATCTTTGGCTGCCTGCTTGGCGATACTGTCTTTGGCCGCGACCGGGACCGCTGACACACTCAGGACTCCCGCCACCATCGCACACAAGCCGACTAATGTGATCGCTCTTCGTGTTCGCAAGGGTTCCCTCCCAATGGCTCAATGCAGGTTGCGATGACGTTCAACACCGGCGAACCGCCTTGCCAGGGCGGATGGTTTCTTCCCTCCCCAAGGAAAACTAACGACCGGTTAATCCGTGTAAAAGCAGACGCGTCAATAGTGAACTTGCGCGCCAAGCGGTGTCAAGCCCGGGTTGCTGTCAGGTCCCGGCGCCCTGACCCCCCGGTCGGCCTCCCGTAAGCTGAGGCGTCGTGAGACTGTGCACATATTCAGTCGAGCCAGGCACGCCCCGACTGGGTGCCGAGGTTGGCCGGGCGGTCCTCGACCTGTCCCGCTATTCGCACCTGCATGATGGTCTCCGATTGCCGGCCGACATGCTGGGCCTGCTCCAGGCCGGCCCCGAGGCATGGCGCCACACGGCCGATCTCTGCCGACGTTTTTCATCTGAGCTGGCGAGTCACGACCTGGCGCAGGACGCCGAGGCCGGCCTCGCCTATCCGGCCGACCGGGTGCGATGGCACGCGCCGATTCCGAGGCCCGAAAAGAATGTCTTTTGCCTCGGTCAGAACTACGCCGCCCACGCCGCGGAGTCCGGAAATCCTCCACCGTCCGCGCCGATCTACTTCACCAAGCCACCGACGACCGTCATCGGCCCGGGCGATGCCGTTCCCTACCCACAGGGGCTGACCACGCGGCTGGACTGGGAAGTCGAGCTGGGCGTCATCATCGGCACGGGCGGTCGGGACATCCCCGCGGGCCGCGCCCTCGACTACGTCTTCGGCTACACGGTCTTCAACGACATCTCGGCGCGCGATCTCCAATACCGCACGTCGCAGTGGTTCAAGGGGAAGGCCCTCGACGGCAGCTGCCCGATGGGTCCGGTGATCGCCACCGCCGATGAAATCCCGGACCCGCAACGGCTGCGCCTGCAACTTCGGGTCAATGGCGTGACCAAGCAAGACAGCACCACCGGCGACATGATCTTCTCGGTGGCGTGGATCATCGAGGACCTGTCGGCGGGGATGACGCTCGAACCGGGCGATTGCATCTCGACCGGAACCCCGCAAGGGGTAGGCGACGGCCGCAAGCCGCCGGAATACCTTCACCCGGGCGACGTGGTCGAGGCCGAGATCGAGCGGATCGGGGTGCTGCGCAACCCGGTCCGTTAGGGCTGCAGCTTCCAGCCCTTCAGCGTGTCGATCGCCGCGTAAGCGGTCAGGTCGTACTGCACCGGCGTGATCGAGACATAGCCGTCGCTGACCATGGCGGCGTCCGCCTCGTCCTTGGGCTCCTGCAAGCGAAAAGTCCCGTCCAGCCAGTAATAGGTCTGGTTGCGCGGATCGGTGCGTTTCTCGAACCGTTCCTCGACCCGGGATTCGCCCTGGCGGGTGATCGCGACCCCTTTGATCTTCTCCTCGGGCAGATTCGGAATATTGACGTTGAGCAACGTTTTGTCGGGCAGGCCTTTGGCGATGACCGCGGTGGCCAGCTTGCGCGTGAACTTGGCGGCGTAACTGAAGTCGGGGTGGGTGAAGGTTGCCAGCGAGACGGCAATGGAAGGGATGCCCAGGATGCGCGCCTCCGTGGCCGCGCTCACCGTACCCGAATAGATGACGTTGGTTCCCGTGTTCGAGCCCAGGTTGATGCCGGAGACCACGAGATCCGGCCGTCGCGGCAGGATCGCCTTGACCGCGATCTTGACGCAATCAGCCGGCATCCCGTTGACGGCATAACCAAACCGGGCGTTGCGCCGGACCACCTCCTTCGTTCGGAGCGGAAGCAACAGCGTAATGGCATGCCCGACGGCGCTCCGCTCAGCGTCGGGAGCGACCACCTCGACGTCGCCGATCTTGCGCAGCTCCTGCCAGGCGGCCAGAATTCCCTGGGCGTAAATGCCGTCGTCGTTCGTCAGCAAGATGAGCGGTTTGGCCATGATTTCGTCTCAATGATGCGCCATCGAGCGTCCTATACTGGACTGGCTCGACGATGGAAGATCCGATCCTGGAATTCCTGCGATCACAGGCGCGCAACTACCGATGCCGGGTGTGTGGCAGCAACCATAAGGGGTCGCAGCTACGCAAGATCGGTAACCATAACAACAAACTCATCGTGCAGGTGACATGCGGCCGCTGCCGCGATTCATTCTTCCTGCACGTGGAGTTCGCCGGATCGATCGTCAACGCGGTCGAGGAGGTCAGTCGCGTCGCGGCACCCTCGCCGCGCGACGCCGAGGAAATCCAGGGCGATCCGCTGACCCACGATGAGGTGCTGGACGCGCACCAGCGGCTGGCGGCGTTCAATGGGAAGTTGACCGACCTGCTCGACGGTTAATCCAGGCTGCGGTAGCCGCTGCGGTAGTAGACCAGCGGCTCTTCCTCGGTGACGACTTCCAACCCCACCACCTGGCCAACGATGATCGTGTGGTCACCGGCCCGGTGCGTGCCGTGCACCGTCGCTTCCAGGAACCCAGTCGCCTCGTTCAGGATCGGCGAGCCGGTGGTGCCCAGCCGAAAGCTTCCTTCGCGGAACTCGGGGGCGGCCAGCCGGGCATTGTCGGCGAAATAGCGCGCGGTGCTTTCGCTCCGCTTGCCGAGGAGATTGATGGCAAACGCCCGACTCTCGAGGACCAGTTGATGCATCAGCGTCGACTGTTCGACGCTGACCAGGATCAAGAGCGGCTCCAGCGACACCGAGGCGAAGGCACTCACGGTCATGCCGTGCAACCGGCCGGCGGCGCTGGTGGTCATCACGGTGACGCCGGTCGGAAAGTGGCCCATCGCGTACCGAAAGGACGCCTTGCTCAGGTCGGGGGTGGCGGGCGATCGGCCCTCGTTCACCTCGAAAGGTTACGGGAACGTCGCTGAGATCGGCCCCATCTCCGATATACTGACGATGTCCGACTAGTCCGGTCGGAGATCTATGAGATTTTCCACCCGATCCGAATACGGCATCCGCGTCATGGTGCGGCTCGGGCGCAGCTACGGCGACGGTCCGGTCCCGCTCAATGAGCTGGCCGACCAGGAAGGGTTGCCGCTCTCCTATCTCGAGCAGATCGCCGGCCAGCTGCGCCGGGCGGGGCTGGTCGCCAGCCGGATGGGCGTCAAGGGCGGCTATTCGCTCGCTCGCCGGCCTGGGGCGATCTCGATGGCCGATATCGTGCGTAGCCTCGAAGGATCGCTGGCCCCGGTCAGCTGCCTGGCCGAAGGGGGTGGACCGGGCGAGTGCACCCACGCGGACACGCCGTGTTCGGCGCACGCCTTTTGGGAGCAGCTGCAGGGGACCATCACCGCAACCCTCGAATCGGTCTCGGTCGCCGACCTGATGAAGGAGGGCCAGCCGGCGTGATCCAGACCCGCACGCTGAATGCGGAGGCGGTCCGTGCCGATTTCCCGATCCTGAGCCGGCGGGTCAACGGCAAGCCGCTGGTCTACCTGGACAGCGCCGCCACCTCGCAGAAGCCGGCGGCGGTCATCGACAGCATGGACGACTACTACCGGCGCTACAACGCCAACCCGCATCGAGGCGTCTACCTGATCAGTGAGGAGGCGACGGCGGCCTACGAGGGGGCTCGCCAGCGGATCGCACGCTTCATCCACGCCGCCTCGCCAAAAGAAGTCATCTTCACGCGGAATACGACCGAGGCGATCAACCTGGTGCGCTATAGCTGGGGCCGAGCCAACGTGGGCGCCGGCGACAGAATCCTGTTGACTGAGATGGAGCATCACAGCAACCTGGTGCCCTGGCAGCTGCTCGCCAGTGAGGTGTCCGCCCAGCTGGAGTTCCTCGGCATCGACGACGAGGGGCTGCTGCAACTCGATGGACTGGAGCGGAAGCTCGAAGGCGTTCGCTTGCTGGCGATCACCCACCAGTCCAACACGCTGGGGACGATCAACCCCATCAAGGCGATTACCGAAGCGGCGCATCGGGCCGGCGTCCTGGTCCTGGTCGACGGCGCCCAGGCGGTGCCGCATATGCCGGTCGACGTTGCCGACCTTGGGGTCGATTTCTATGCCTTCTCCGGCCACAAGATGTGTGGGCCGACCGGCATCGGAGTCCTGTGGGCGCGCCGCGCGCTGCTGGAGGCGATGCCGCCCTTCCTGGGCGGCGGGGACATGATCAAGCGGGTCAAGCTCACCGAGGCGAGCTGGAACGACCTGCCCTGGAAATTCGAGGCGGGCACGCCCAGCGTGGCGGAAGGCATCGGCCTGGGTACGGCGGTCGATTACCTGACCCAGTTCGGGATGGACGCCGTCCGAGCGCACGAGAGGACACTGGTCGACTACGCGATGGAGCGCTTGCAGGACGTGCCCGGCATCACGCTCTATGGGCCGCGCGACCCTGAGGTCCATGGCGGTGCCATCTCGTTCACGCTGCCCAACATCCATCCACACGACCTGGCCACGCTGGTCGATCGTGAGGGGATCGCGGTCCGCGCCGGTCACCACTGCACCCAGCCGCTGATGGACCGGTTGGGCGTGGCGGCGACCACCCGGGCCAGCTTCTACGTCTACAACCGACCCGACGAAGTCGATCAGCTGGTCGACGGAATTCAGAAAGCCCAGAAGGTGTTCGCATAAAGATGAGCGACGATCTCTATCGAGAGCAGATCCTCGAGCACTACAAAAACCCGCACCATTTCGGGGAGCTGCCGGATGCGGACATCACCCAGGAGGGGGACAACCCGCTCTGCGGCGATGTGATCACGCTTTACCTCAAGCTCGACGACGGTCGGCTTGGTGACGTGCGATTTCGCGGTCGCGGCTGCGCCATCAGCCAGGCGTCGGCGTCGATGCTGACCGACCTGATCGTCGGCAAGCCGGTCCAGGAGCTGAAGGCGTTTCCCACCAAGGACCTGCTCGAGGAGCTGGGCATCCAGATCAGCCCGGCACGGATGAAGTGCGCCACCCTCTCGGTCAACACTTTGCGGGTCGCGCTCAACGGGGATTCTGGCGAGGAGGATTGAATTGGCTTTGAACGTGGACGCCGCGGGTAAGAAGAAGAGTGCCGTGGCAGATTTCGAAATCAAGGATTTGCGGGTTAGCGTCGAGGGCCGGGAGATCCTGAAGGGCGTGTCGCTCTCGGTGAACAAGGGCGAGGTCCACGCCGTGATGGGCCCGAACGGCTCTGGCAAGAGCACGCTCTCCCACACCCTGATGGGCCATCCCAACTACAAGGTGCTCGGGGGCAATGTGTTCTTCAAGGGCAAGGACATCCTGACGCTGCAACCCGAGGTGCGGGCCAAGCTCGGCATGTTCCTCGCGCTCCAGTACCCGGTGGTCGTGCCCGGCATCACCATGTCGAACTTCCTGCGGACCGCGATCAATGCGAAGCGTGGTTACGACGGCAAGGACAAGTCCAAGGCGATCAATGTCAAGGAATTTCGGGCGATGCTCAAGGACGAGATGTCCGTGCTGCGGATGGATGATTCCTTCCTCTCTCGCTACGTCAACGAGGGATTCTCGGGCGGCGAGAAGAAGCGTGCCGAGATCCTGCAGATGGCCGTGCTGAAGCCGGAGATCGCCATCCTCGACGAGACCGACTCCGGACTCGACATCGACTCCATCAAGTTCGTGAGCGATGCCGTCAACCGGATGCGTGGCCCCGAGCTGGGCGTGCTGATCATCACCCACTACACTCGTGTT
>Ga0307479_10001178_pt1 | contig 23791 bp, 18 predicted proteins | sample atmos_gasesECM4C_FD_203743 | JGI IMG/M metagenome (GOLD analysis project Ga0307479, IMG submission 203743) | Hardwood forest soil microbial communities from Morgan-Monroe State Forest, Indiana, United States - atmos_gasesECM4C_515 | ecosystem: Environmental > Terrestrial > Soil > Temperate... | reverse complement strand
CGGACTGCGGAATCTTGCTGGACGTGAATAATATTTATGTCTCGTCGCAGAATCACAGCTTCAATCCATTCGATTATGTGAACAGCGTTCCGGCGGAGCGCGTGGCGCAGATTCACATTGCCGGGCACTCGAAATACCGACGCTACATTCTGGACACGCACGATCATCCGGTAATTGACCCGGTGTGGCAACTGTACGAGCGGGCGATTCAGCGCGTGGGGCATACGGCGACGCTGCTCGAATGGGATGACAGCATTCCTTCCTTCGACGAAGTACATGGCGAAGCGCTGAAGGCCAACAAATTTCTGTCCTCCACGCTGCTGGCGACGGCGGTATGAAACTCGCGGCGCTGCAACGAACGATGGCGCGGGCGGTCATGCAGCCGCTGACCGCGTCCGAGCGCATGCAAAATACCGCGCCCGACGGAAAGTCCATGCGCTCGTATGCTTCGCGCTTCATCAAGCCCAACGACCGGCTGACGTCGTTCGAGCGGCTCGAAATTTACAACCGGCAATACTGGTTTCGCGTGCTCTCCAGCATGATCGAGGATTTCCCCGGCTTGCGCGCGGTGCTGGGCGACAAAAAATTTGAAGCGATGAGCAAGGCGTACCTGGTGGATTGCCCCTCGCGATCATTTACTCTGCGTAACCTTGGCGCACGGCTGGAAGCGTGGCTGCGCAAGCACCCGAAATGGGCGGGGCCGAAGCAGGCCCTGGCGATCGATATCGCTCGGCTGGAATGGGCGGACATCGAAGCCTTCGATGGCAAGGCGGAGCCGGCGCTGCGGCCCGAGGATCTGCATGCGGACGCCGGAGCCAATCTGAAGCTGCGCTTGCAGCCGTACGTGCGGTTGCTGGATTTGAAATACCCCGTCGACGATTTGCTGCTGGAAGTGCGTAAAGAGTACGAGGACACGGATTTTGCGAGCAACGCCTTTCAGGAGCGGCACAAACGCAAGCGCGTACAAGCGGTGGCAAAACTGAAACCTGCGGAGATTTTTCTTGCCGTGCACCGCGTTGATGACTCGGTGTATTTCCGGCGAATCGAGCAAGAGGAATTCGTTATTCTAAGCGCGCTGCGGGATGGAAAGGCGCTGGCAAAAGCAATTGAGACCGCATTTCGTAAGAGCCGGGTTGCAGCGGAGGAGCGCGCAGGGTTGGTGCAGAAGTGGTTTCAGAATTGGGCGACACTCGGCTGGTTCTGTTCACGCTGATAGGTAGCCGCCGCCTTATACCGTCGGAGTTGGTATCAATTTTTAGTCTGAGCTTGAGTCCTGAGCCGCGATCCAGACTTTTTTCGAAAGGTGCGAATCTACTGCTGCTATGAAAGCACTTGTTCTTCGGCTAACACAGCTTTATCAGCGCTTTTTTGGTGCTGTCGATTACCTGCGCTCTCCGTTTCTCTTGGCCGTGCGCCTATATTGGGGCTGGCAACTGGTGCAAAGCGGTTGGGGCAAGCTGCATAATTTGCCGAAGGTCACAGAATTTTTCACCAGCCTGAATCTGCCCATGCCCGCGCAAATGGCGGTGATTATCTCTTGCGTGGAATTCTGCGGCGGAATTTTCCTGGCCGTTGGACTGCTATCCAGGCTCACCGCCCTGGTTCTCACCGTGAACATGATCATGGCTTACGTAATCGCCGATCGCGAGGCGCTGCAATCGTTCTTCTCCGACCCCGACAAATTCTCTGCTGCCGCTCCCTACGTCTTTCTCATCGCCTCCCTCATCATCCTGATCTTTGGCCCCGGCAAGGCTTCGCTGGATACTTTGCTCAACCGGCTTCTCGGCCCGCCCGACACAAAGGTTTCGGCTTCACCGCTTTAACGGACGAAAAGCTGCAATGATTCTCGGTCGGTCACACGATTTCGGTAACCACAATCTCGCCCAAAATCCTTCATAAATTAATAGTCAGTCTGTGGTAGGATATTCCTACCGGGGCATGTACATGTCGACTAAGTTCAAAATCCTGGAGTATTTAGCCACTACAAAAATTGGCGAGAAGGGCCAACTCACTGTCCCGAAGCGATTTCGCCAGGATCTGGGCCTGGGAGCTGGTTCGCCATTTGCGGTTTTGCGGTTGGGGGATGGCTTGGTGCTGCTCCCGGAAGAGCATCGCTTCGAGCAACTCTGTGAACAAGTTAGTTCGGTTCTCACCCGCGCTGGCTTGACCAGAGAAGCGGTTCTCGCGACCCTTCCTGAAGCTCGTGAGCGCGTTTACGCGCGCCACTATGGCGACCAAGCTCGATCCAAAAAAACCAGGCCTCGCACTCGCCGTGCTCGCGGGAAGTGACGTCCCGCAGGAAAATCCGCCTCTTTTTGGATTCCAACGTTTTGATGGGAGGAATTGTATCGGCTTGGGGGCTCGACAAGGCGGCTTTATCCTTGTGCGCCGCGCGCGTCTGCAAGCTGGTGCTTGCTGAGGTAGTTCGCGATGAAGTGGAGGAGAACCTGCTACTTCACGCCGAACGCCTGCCGTCCGTCGAGGCTGACGACCTTATCAGGCAATATCGTGGCCTCGTTAAATTAGCCGATCCTGACGTCATTCCTTATCCGACCGCCGCACTTGTTCACTCCAGTCGCCACCTCATCCGGCACGCCGCTGATGTTCCGGTGCTCTTGTCGGCCATAGCCAGTAAGTCTGATTGGTTGCTCACCCATAACACCCGGCACTTCACGCAGGCCGTCGCGAAACGCACAGGCCTTCGCATTGTTACGCCGACAGCCTTCTTCCGCACTCTTTCATCTGTTTTCGGCTAGAAAAGACAAGAATCCGCCGTTTTCGAGCTGAGGCTTGCGAGTTCGGAGGTTTAGCGGTTACGGTCTACACTCTTATATGGTTCCTCGTCTCTTGATTCGGGTGGCTTCATCGTCTTTCGCGATCCTCTTAGGCCTGTCATCGCTCGGAGGCGCCACTGAACACCTTCGCTGTCCTGCGCGTGTTTTGACGGACGATATGACTTCGACTCTACTCATCGGCGGCTCGAAGATCGATGTGAACATTGAGGCGGGCGAGATGAACCTGACGCACCCGGAGTTGCTGCACTGGGTGCGATCCGCTGCAGAGGCCGTCGCCACGTATTACGGCCGCTATCCTGTTCCGCGCGTCCTAATCCGCATTATTCCTGTAGACGGCTCAGGGGTAGGGCATGGACAAACATTCGGATACGACGGCGGGCTGATCAAGATTCGTGTGGGGGATCAGGCCCAAGCTGCTGAATTGGCCGGCGATTGGATGCTGACCCATGAGATGGTGCATCTGTCGTTTCCCTCCGTGGCCGACGAGCATCACTGGATTGAAGAGGGCATTGCCGTCTACGTGGAGCCCATCGCGCGCATCCAGGCGAAGCAAATGAGCGCACAGCAGATGTGGGCCGACCTGGTGCGCGACATGCCCAAGGGCCAGCCGCAGGCGGGCGATCGCGGGCTGGATCACACGCACAGTTGGGGACGCACATACTGGGGAGGCGCGCTCTTCTGCTTTGTGGCGGACGTGGAGATTCGCAGCCAGACGCACAATCAAAAGGGTCTGCAAGATGCGCTGCGAGGGATTCTGGGTGCGGGCGGCGACATCACCCATGATTGGGAGCTCGCAAAAACTTTTAAAATAGGCGATCAGGCCACCGACACAGCAGTGCTCAGCGACTTGTATAGCAAATGGAAGGACAACCCGGTGCAGGTTGACCTGGCCTCAATGTGGAAGGAATTGGGAATCGTTGCGGACGGAAAAAGTGTTCGCTTTGTCGAAGACGCGCCGCTGGCGGCCGTGCGCCGGGCGATTACCGCTCCCCACGCCTCGACGCCAACGAATTCAAGAGCGGTTTTCCCGTCCGCAGTCTTTGCGGGTCGCTCGATTACCGGTTCCCGCTCCCGATCTTAGCTCACCTTGCCGTTGCAATCTGGAACACTCCCTTGCCGAGCGGAGCTTAGCCGGTCCGGCACGCTGCTAGACTAGCCGCATAGGAACTGCGTCCCCGCGCATGAGCCCCCACGAATCGGATCGCCGGCACATTGAGCGTCAGATCGCTTTCGCTCGCCCAATTGTCGTGCTGCTGGCGCTGATCGCGTTGTTCCAGCAAACCTCCGGCAACTTCGCAAGCCGCCCCATCTACTTCCTGATCGCCTACTTCTCTCTGTCCGTGCTTGCGCTGCTCTTCGAGCAAATGCTAAGCGGCTTGACCTGGCATCTGCCGCTGGCTTGCGATCTCCTGGCCCTCGGCTTCTTCATGTACCTGAGCCCTACAACGGTTCCCGCATGGTTTCCGTATCTATTCGTGTGTTACGCCGCGGGAATTCGATGGGGTTTGCGCGTGGCGTTTCCGCTGGCCAGCGGACTGGCGCTGCTGCTGGTCATGATCACGGCCGTGAAAGGCGAAATCCAGTGGATGCGCGTCATCGCTTGGCTCGGGCTTGTCGGCGCGACACTGGCCGCGGGCGGCGGCAGCGCCTTTTTGGGGGACCTCAGCCGCAGCTTCGCCGCGCAAAACGAACTTCTGGCGCGCGTCAGCTCCACCATGCAGGTGGACCAGGGTCTCTCCGAGTCGCTGCGTTTGCTCTTGGACGAATTGACGCAGGCATTTCACACCGATGGCGCCATGCTGGTGTATCGCGACTCCGACCTCGAGCGCATTTTTGTCTGGCAGTTGAAATCCGGTGAAGGTGAGCGGCTGATTCCGGAAAACCTGCCGCTGGCGCGCGCGGACGGCTTTCTGCTGGACGACCTGGACGCGACGATTTGCTGGAACAGCCTGGTAGGTGCCGGCGCGGGATTCGGTTGGGATCGTCGCGATGGCCGCACCTTAAAGACCCTGCCGCGGCTGCCGTTAGCAACGCAACAAGTGCTCGCGCTACGTTCCTTCCTGTCCGTTGCTTTCGATCAGATGGGGCGGCCGGCGGGGCGGCTGTTTTTGCTAAACGGCCGGAGGGCCTTCCGGCGCGAGGACCTGATGTGGTTCGAACGCGTTGCGCGCCACGTGGGTCCCTCCGTGGAAAATATCTTTCTGCTGCGACACCTGCGCGCGCGCGCCATTGAGGGCGAACGCAGCCGCATTTCGCGCGACCTGCACGACGGCATACTGCAGACCCTGCTGAGCATCGAAATCCAGCTTGACGTGCTGCGCCGCCGCGTAGCGAATTCGCCAGACCAGGCCGTGGCGGCATTGACCAACCTGCAGCATACCGTCAAGAACGAGGGCGCCGAGTTGCGCCACATGGTCACCGATCTGCGCCCCTTACGCGTCCAGAGCGCCGATTTAATCGATTTAATGCGCGGCTTTGCCGAGCGTTACCGCAACGAATCCACGCTCGCCCTGGATGTCCTCATCGATTCCGTCGAGTTGCACGCTCCGGATCGCGTCTGCCGCGAGATTTTCCAGATTTACCGTGAAGCACTCAACAACATAAAAAAACATGCGAAGGCTTCCCATGTCGTGGTAAAACTGTCGCAGGACGACAGTCGGCTTGTTTTAGTGGTAGACGACAACGGCGAGGGTTTTAGTTTCGCAGGCAAGTTCACCGGGGATGAACTTGATCGCCTCCGCCTGGGTCCCATCTCCATCAAGGAGCGTACGCGTACTGTGGGGGGCGTGTTGACCGTGGAGTCCAACCCAGGCCATGGAGCGCGTTTAACCATCGAGATTCCACTCGGTTGACATGGCCAAGACTAAACAGCAGATTCGTGTCCTCCTTGCGGACGACCACGCGATTTTTCGCGACGGCCTCCGCAAACTCCTCGATTCCGACGAAGATATCACCATTGTTGGCGAAGCGCAGAACGGCGCCGAATGCATCCGGATGCTCGCCAAGCTCAAGCCCGATATCCTGCTGCTCGACTTGCGCATGCCCGATAAAGATGGGCTGGCGGTGCTCGAGGAAGTCAATTTTGACACCCTGCCGACCCGCGTGGTCGTGCTTACCGCCGCCGAAGATGACCGCGATGTGGTTCGCGCCATGCGTCTGGGCGCTCGCGGCGTCGTGCTGAAGCAGTCCGCCACGGACCTGCTAGTCAAGAGCATTCACCGCGTTCACGCCGGCGAAATCTGGCTGGATAACCGCATGACTGCCGAGGTTATGAAGGCTTTTTCCAAGTCTTCCGAATCCGGCCCGCGCCGCGAAAAGCCTCTGCTGAGCGACCGCGAAAAGGAAATCGTTCAGCTCGTCGCGCAAGGCTTTCGCAACAAGGAAATCGGCGAAAAGCTTTTCATCAGCGAGCAAACCGTAAAAAATCACCTGCACAACATTTTCGACAAGCTGGGCGTCTCCGACCGCTTGGAACTGGCACTCTACGCCATCCACCACCGCCTGATCGACCAGTCCGCCTGATCTCCTCACAATCTGGCAGCCGCGCCCTCCTCAAGCTAAATCCGACCACATCAGCCCACGAGTGCCGCAAAGATCGCGAACGCAGGAGCGTTTCGCCTTCCTGCTCCTAGAAGTAAGAAGACCTGTTCAGCCACTGCACACGCTGTACAGAGCTGGTCAGACTCGCTGAACTGCCGCTGCCCTGCGAAACGGTGGTGGAAGGGAACCAAGCTGGCGCAAAGCCGTTTTGCCCGAACCGGCGGTCGAAGAACACATTTCTAGTGGTCGTGTTGATGTTCTTGATCTGATTCTGAATGCGGCCGCCAACAATCGTCAGCGTGTTGATGCCGTTGCCTATGTTCACCAAGCCGCCAGACCCATTCTGCGAGATAGTTGCCAGCGAGCCGTCTATTTCCAGGTTGCCGTTGGACTGGCTGTTCTTGAGCTGGATGTCCCCAGTCCCAGTGAAGATTCCCAGGACCTGCTTATTGTCATTTCCCGGGATTAGCGTGTCTGCTGGCGTGCCCGGGATTTGATTCTGCGTTTGCGTCACGGGTTCGGTCTTGTAAAGAATATCGCCCGTTACCGTGACGTTGTTCGCCGCGGTAACGGTCACAGCTGCGCCGTCCTGCACGGCCGCTTTACCCTGGCCTGGCCCTGACAGGGACGTGATGTTGCCGTCCACATATAGCATCGTTGCGTCGCGGATGACGCCACCTGTGCTGGGATCTTGCTGCGTAGGAACGCCTTTGATGGTGGTTGTGGTCCCACCGGCGGAGACCACCGTCGTGTTGGAGTTGGGATCAATGGTGATCGTTGTCGTTATGCCGCTTTGTACCACCGTGTAGACTTCAGCGGAATTGCCGCTGGTGGACAGCGTTACGTTGGCATCCCCTTTCACGTAGATACCTCCTCCGACGAACGTGGCATTGCCATTGGAATCGACCGTATAGGGCAAGTAGACACCCGCGTTGGTGCCGGTGGATGGATAAGGAGTCTTGTTGATATCGCGAAGAACGCTATTCAGGTCGCTGTTGCTTACCGCCGTGCCGCTGGTACCCATGCCGTCGAGAACCGCGCGCTTTTGGTTGTAGTCATTGGGCGGAAGGGGAATTGCGGGCTGACCTAAATTGAGACCGGCCTGGAAATTAGGAGCGATCGTGCTGTTCCCGGACTTATCCGATGTTCCAGCGACGGCGTCGCACTTGCCGTTGTTGTGAGAATAGCCGGCCTGAGAGGAAACGCTGCTCACCGTGTCTGTAAACGTATAGGAGCCGGAATCGCCGAAGGTCCAAGCCCCATTGGTGAAGACTGGTCCGGTAATCGTGCCGGGAACTAGAGTCGATCCACTACAGATCGCCCAGTCATCGATGAACATGCCCCAAGCCGCGAAGCTAACGTTCGTCGGGCCTGCGGGTTTCAGCGTCGCGTTGATAATCAAGCTTCCAGAGTCGGTGAGCGTTGTGTTCTCGTTGCCGCGAGATTGGCCTACGGAAGTGATCGAGTAGTTGTAAGTATATTGATAAGCGGTGATGTTTCCATTTTTATCGCTTGAGACCACTGGTTGCGGCGGCGCGGTCACTAGCGCGAGCGACGCCGCGGAAATCCTGTAACTTTCCGGCCATGAGTTCGCGGATTGCCCGCCATTCAGGGACGAGTTCTGCCCATAGTAGCTGAGAATGTTGGCTTGAACAGCAGCGTCCGTCCCCGGTGGTATCGGAGCCGCAGCGGCGCTAAACGTCGGAGGGACCGCGGCGAGGATCTCGCTCACCATGGCCTGCCGCGTAATGTTCAGGCCGGAATCGGCGGCGTAGAAAGAGCTCCGGTAGTTGCGATAGTAGCCATTAATCAGCATGTCTGAGCTCACGGAGAGAACCATCGTGAGCGATAGCGCGGTGAGCAGCAGGAGCAGCAACAGCGTGGTAACTAGAGCCGCGCCTTGCTGTTTGCAACGCTCGAGGTTGTATTTGGTCATCGATTTTCTCATCGTGTGCTCCTCAATTATCTTTCATGCTCAGATTGCGTGGATTGATGACGGTGGAGATGGCTTCTATTCGATAGTGGCCACCGTCGAAAGAGTTTTTATAATCGCTTTGGCCGGCGTTTAGGGGTGTTGTGCGGCCAATCAAAGAGATGCGGATGGAGCGGATCGAGGAATAGTCGAAGGCGTAGGTCGAGGCGTCAAAATTATACGTGTCGTTGCTCGTGGCGGTTGCCGCGTTCCAGATGGAAGCCCCTACTTTGAAGCCGACGATTTGGTCGGACACAACGGAGTTCACGCCGCTCTGCGTGCGCGTTAGCTTGGGGTCTCCAGGATCGATGGTGTCGACACTATAAATTACGGGGGAGATCTTGAGGATCCAATCCGTGGGGCAGAAGGTGCTGCCGAGCTTGCTGCTCGGATTCGTGGTGAGACCTAGGGGATCATTGCTTACGTTGTTGGAGCCATCTGCGGCAGTCGGATTATGTTGTACTTGCACCCTGCCACCCGCGACCTGGCCGCCAGTGGTGAGGATGGCGGTAGTCATCTGAGAGCCATCGCCTTTGACGATCAGGATCTGATCACCGGCCTTGAAATCGGCTGCAAGCTGGGGCGCGGTGGTACCGGCCTGAGGCGTGGCAAAAAGGACCGCGCTGGTGGTGCTTACACAGTTGCCGCTGCCGTCGTCCGGATGAGAGGGAGGTGTATTCGTGTCGGTGGCAATGATGTTGAGCTGATCAAAACATCCTGGGGTGTAGGTGCTTGTGGCCGCGTTGTAACAGGAGCCTGCGGCTTTGTTATTGATAATGGTGACGCCGATGGGCCAGCTCGAAATGTTGGCGCCGGCGTAGTAGCCGGTGCCCGCGTTAACCGTGTCGATTTGCATTAATGATAGAGCGTTGCGCATAGAGACGTTCAGTGCCACCTGGCTTTGCTGATCACCGAAAAGAAGGGCATGGCGGTGAAACAGCGTCAAGGCAGCTCCGCCGATGATCAGGAAAACCGCCATTGCCACCATCAATTCGATGAACGTGAAGCCGAACGATCCGCTTCGTGTTCGCAAGGCTTTGCTTCCGGGACAGGCGAAGAGATAAGTCATGGCCTCACCATGCTGTTCTGAAATGTGACCGTTTGCGATAACACAGGATTCTTGAGCGTTACTAAGACGGTGACACGGCGCACGCCGGGCACCGGTTGGTCCTTCTCAATGACCCAGCGCCGGTTGAAAATAAGCGTGTCCTGGGCCAGCGGAGGGAGTGCTCCAGCCACCGTGCTTACAATTGTGCCGTCGGGTTTGTGCGTTATCGTCGTGAAGACCGTATTTCCCGCAGCGTCCTTGCCACTGGAGGTCTCCGAAATGCCGCCGTCGCCTGACGAAAGTTGCACCACATCAAAGTAATCAACCGTTTCCGTATTGGCTCCGACGGTCACCGTCTGGGACGTGTCTGCGGTAAGGCTGCCGGCGGTAGCACCCGCAGGCACCGCGATGGCGGGGTCGTCTGTCGGGAAGCGGTTGAGGTCCTCGAGTTTTTCCGAGGCCAACATGGCCGCAATGCTCATGTAGCGGGAACGGCCGCTGTTGCCTAGCATCTGGGTCATCAGCGCTGCGGCGCCTACCAGACCGATAGTCAACACAGCTATGGCCACCATCGTTTCTATAATCGTGAAGCCGCGCTCCTGGCGAGGCTTACGGTGTGGTTGTGATGTTTCCATAGGTTGACACCGTGATCGTTTCCTTCGAGCCGTGACAGTCCAGAACCAGCGTCGGCACGCCCTGCGTTGTCTGCGTCAGCCCGCCGGGGTGGAACTGAAACGTGACATTCTCGTTGAGCGTCACTGATGACCCGTTGGCTATAGGGATCGCCAACCCGACGTTCGTGAAAGCGGCGGCGCACCCGGCTGGACTCACCAGTTGCGCGGAGACCTGGTACGTCATGCTCGGCATATTGAATGCGATTGCGTACGGACAACCATGAAAGATGGCTTGGAATCGCGTGGATTGAATGGCGCCGCTTACAGACGAAGCGGCGGCGCGAACCCTAAAAAAATTCATTCCGTTCTGTAGCAATGGGACGACAAATGCGGCCAGCACTATGCCTACAGCCATGGTTATGAGGAGCTCGACAACGGTGAAACCACGCTGCGCAGACCCACCGCTACCCTTGGCCCGGTTTGGAAAGCGGGGACAAAAATCCGTCGTGGTGCTTTGCGGTCTCATTTTTCGCGCCAGGTCGGACTTCAACACTGGCCCCCCGAAAAGCTGGCGTAATTAATATCGGTTTAGGAAGTGGAAGGCTACTGGTCTGAGGGGAACTGTTCTCGGGTTCCATCACAAGAAATGAGCAGGTGGCGGGAACGCTGGTCGTGGCAGCCGGAATCAACCATTGTGAGACGAAAACCCTTGGGGTGGCCTTATAGTATCTTCCTCAGGAAGATACCTGACTCGCATTTGGAGAATTCGCCCGATTGCCGATTGATTGAAATCGCTGTAGCTTCCCGCACGCCGTGTCCCGGCCCTACGGTACACAATGGCTTCCACGCTCCTACTCGTTCTCGATTGGTCCGTGGACTCACAACTCGGAGGTTCCCCATGCGAGTTGGTCGCTTTCTTTTTCCCTTCATTATGGCCTTCTCACTCTTAATTCCATCCGCCGCCCAACAGACAGCGACAAGCCCGCAGGCCGCCCAATATCTCCGGCAAGCACTCGCAGCGTTGGACGGAAGCACATCCGTCAGCGATGTCACCTTAACGGGGACCGCGCAGCGCATTGCTGGTAGCGATGACGAAACAGGGACCGCAACACTCAAGGCCATCGCAGGCGCGAGCCGCATGGACCTCAACCTCTCGTCTGGCCCGCGTAGTGAAATCCGGAATATTTCGGGTGGGTCTCCAGCCGGGTCATGGTCCGGTCCTGATGGCGTTTCCCACGCGATCTCCTTCCACAACCTCATGACCGAGCCCGCGTGGTTTTTTCCAGCCTTCCCCATCACTCACGGATTGTCGTCGCGCTACGTTGCAACCTACGTCGGCCATGAAACGCGAGACGAACAAGCGGTCGAGCACGTGACTATCGCCCAAACGTCCGCTGTGCAAACGCCTGCTGGTGCGCCTACTATGGGGCGTCTTTCGCAGATGGATTTCTTCCTCGACTCAACGACATTTCTTCCTGCCGCCGTAACTTTCAACATTCACCCCGACAACGACGCGGGACTCGATATTCCCATCGAGATTCGTTTTTCGGACTATCGCGCCGTCAACGGCGTACGCGTCCCATTTCACGTCCAGAAATTCCTGAACAACGGCTTAATCCTTGATCTTGAATTCCATTCTGCCGTCTTGAATTCTGGGCTTTCCGCAGGTGCTTTCTGAGGAGAAACCATGCGCCGCACTCTTGGGTCGGTTTCGTTGTTCATTCTCGCTCTCGTCCCATCTCTCGCGCATGCCCAGGTTTCCACCGGTACGCCACCCTTCGGCTCTTTCGGCGGTGGCCCGGACATCATCGATCTCGCCGATTTGAACTCGCATATTCAGATCCCTGTGCTCCACAAGCCGGGCCGCGGTCTAGATTTAGTTTATGACCTTAGCTACGACAGTTCCGTTTGGTATCCACTCACTTCAGGTAGCGCCACGAGCTGGCAACCTGCGGGCAACTGGGGCTGGCAAGTATTAGCTCCAACCGGTTACGTAACATATCAATCTTCCATTATCGCCTGTACAGACCATCTTGACAACGTCATCGGGGAAACATACTTGTACTCGACCTGGACGTATCACGACCCCTTCGGCGCATCGCACTTCTTTCCGGGCGGTAGCTCTTACCTCATGTGGGGAACGTGTTGGAGCACCCAGGAGCTCTACGCAACCACCCAAGATGGCAGCGGCTATCAGCTAAGCACCGTAGACGGCGGCTACACCAGCTACACGGTCTACAACCGCCTCGGAGCTCTGATCAATGATCGATCCCAGCAACGGCTCAGGGGGAGGCGGAACCCAAACAGACCGCAATGGCAATGTCATCAGCCTCAGCAGCGGTGGCGTCTTCACGGACACGCTCGGCACGACCGCCCTTACTGTGGCTGGTTCAGGCACTCCAACCAGTCCAACGACCTTCATCTACACGGCCCCGTCCGGAGCCGCCGCTTCCTACACCGCCAAGTACACCGCACATACGGTTCAAACAAAATTCGGCTGCGGTGGCATTGCCGAGTATGGTCCCACAACCAGCAACCTCGTTAACGAGATCGATCTTCCGGATGGCTCGAAATATTCCTTCAGCTATGAGGGTACTCCAGGCGTTTCGGGCAATGTCACGGGTCGCCTCGCCTCCGTTACTCTTCCCACGGGCGGCACAATTTCCTACAGTTACACGGGCGGAAACAACGGCATCAACTGCGCCGATGGCTCCGCGGCCACACTCACACGCACAACACCGGATGGCACTTGGACCTACGCCCAAGTCAAAGGCTCCGGCGCAGCTTCCACGACCACCGTCACCGATCCGCAGGGCAACCAAAGCGTCATCCAATTCCAAGGTATTTACGAGACACAGCGACAAGTCAGCGGCCTACTTACTGCCAACACTTGCTACAACGGTGCTACTTCGCCATGCAACGGCACTGCGATTGTGCTGCCAATCACCAATCGCACTGTAATCACAACGCTGCCGAACAATCTGCAATCGAAGCATACCGACGTCCTGAACACGTATGGAGTTCCCACCGAGACCGACGACTACGATTACGGCCCTGGTGCACCGGGTGCTCTGCTCCGAAAAACGACGATTACCTACGCCAGCCTCGGCAACATCACGGCCCTCCCTCAAACCGTCACCGTATACAACGGCGCGGGAACACAGGTATCCCAAACGAACTACAATTATGACGAAACCGCAGTCACTGCGACTTCGGGCACTCCCCAGCACGTGGCTGTTTCTGGCTCGCGTGGCAACCTTACGAGTATCCATTACCCAGCTGGCGGTCTCACCGCGCATTCCACCTATTACGACCCGGGAACGGTGAACACCGCCACGGACGTGAACGGCGCTGTTACGACGAACAGCTATGCTGGCTCGTCCTGCGGCAATTCGTTTCCGACCAGCGTTAGCGAACCCCTGAATCTTTCACGTTCCATGACCTGGAATTGCACCGGCGGCGTCCAGCTGACTTCCACCGATGAAAACAACCAAACAACTACTACGGCCTACAGCGACCCCGCCTTCTGGCGTCCCGCTTCTATCACCGATCCCCTCGGCAACCAGACAGGTTTGGCCTATCAGCCTAATGCCACGTACTGCTGCCCGCCGGCGATTTCTGTGGCTCTGATCTTCAACAACGGAAGTTCCTTGTCGGGAGACCTGCAATACCAAGACGGCCTTGGCCGGACGTATGTAGACCAGCATGTGAGTCCGGGTTCATCCACGCTCGATTCGGTCTCGTACACGTTCGACGCGAACGGCAGGCCGTATTCCGTGTCCATGCCATGCTCGGTCGGTTACGCCCAAACATGCTCCACTCCAAAGACCACGCAAACTTATGACGCGCTCAACCGCCCGCTCCAGACCACCGATGGCGGCGGAGGGACCGTAAGCTATTCCTATACGGGCAACGACGTTTTCGTGACCATCGGTCCCGCGCCATCAGGGGAAAATACCAAGCGCCGTCAACTCGAATACGATGCCCTTGGCAGGCTCACTTCGGTCTGCGAAATCACCAGCGCAAGCGGCAGCGGTGCTTGCGGCCAGACTGTTGGACAAACGGGTTTCTGGACCCGCTATTCGTATGACGCATTAAACGATCTGACAGGCGTGACACAAAACGCGCAGTCCACAAGCCAGCAAACGCGCAGTTATTCGTTTGACGCTATGAGTCGCCTCATCTCTGAAACCAATCCCGAATCCGGCACCGTCACCTATTCCTACGATGTCGTCCCTTCAGGGTGCTATGCTCCGGGCACGGCGAGTGCTGGCGATATGATAAGGAGGCTGGATGCCGCCGGGTACATGCTGTGTTTAGGGTACGATGCTCTTCACCGGGTGATCGCTGTTGGCAGCAGCAACTCAGGCGGCTGTAAGCGATTCAGCTATGACAAATCTTCTAATGGGGTGATCGGGATTCCGTCTGGCGTCACCGTTAGCAACGTAATGGGTCGGTTAGTCGAGGCCGAAACCGATAACTGCGCCAATTGGCCTCCGATACCCATCACCGACGAATGGATCAGCTACACCGCGCGAGGAGAAGTATCGGATGTCTACGAGTCCACTCCGAATTCGGGCGGATATTACCACGCAAATCAAACCTACTGGGCCAATGGCGTGCTCAACCATCTCACCGGCTCCAACGGTTACGGGGCAGGCTGGAACGTCGATGGAGAAGGACGCATGTACTCGAGCTATCTTATGGGGGACAACCCGCTAAGCAGCACGACTTACAACGCTGCGGGTCAACCGACACAGTTGAACCTCGCTTCCGGCGACAGCGATTCTTTCACGTACGACCCAAACACTGGTCGAACGACCCAGTATCAGTTTACGGTGAACGGCTCGTCTCTTACCGGAGTTCTCGGCTGGAACGCGAACGGCACGCTCCAAACGCAGAACATCACCGACGCTTTCAACAGCGCGGACACGCAAAATTGCTCCTACGGCTACGACGATGTTACGCGTCTTACCAGCGCCAACTGTGGCAGCGCGGCGGCACAGACGTTCGGCTTCGATCCCTTCGGAAACATCAGTAAATCAGGAAGCCCGTATAGCTTTCAGCCCACCTACTCATCGTCCACAAACCGCATGACGAACATCGCGGGTTTCACGCCGAGTTACGACAACAACGGCAACGTCACCAACGACAGCTTGCACGCGTATTCTTGGGACAACTACGGACGGCCCCTGACCATCGATTCCGTGAATCTGACGTACGACGCCCTCGGCAGGATGGTCGAGCAGAACAGGAGCGGAACCTATACGCAGTTTCTTTACTCCCCCACCGGGTTCAAGATGTCGATCATGAATGGCCAGTCGACGCAAAAATCGCTCGTACCGCTCCCGGGGGGAGCGGTGGCGGTGTACACGAGCATCGGACTCAATTACGTCCATGCCGATTGGCTTGGAAGCCCGCGCCTCGGCTCCACGCCATCCCGTACCGTCTACTTCGATCTGGCCTACGCACCGTTCGGGGAAACGTACGCCAGTTCCGGCAGCACCGATCCCGCGTTCACCAGCCAGCGCCAGGATACAGTTTCCGGACTGTACGATTTTCCCGCACGCGAATACAGTATCCAAGGCCGTTGGCCCTCCCCCGACCCCGCTGGCCTCGCCGCCGTCGACCCCTCCAATCCGCAATCCTGGAACCGATATGCTTACGTGCTGAACAATCCGCTGGCTCTAATCGATCCTTCTGGCCTCAACGAGTGTGCCCCTGGAGAGCACGACTGTAACACCGGGATAGGAGAGGGGAACCCCGGACAAGACATCTTAGGTGGCAACCCGCCCATTGATTTCGGTAATTTCTGGGACAATCAATCACACGTCGGCATCGGCGGCGGCGGAGGTCAATTTGATCTGGTCCTGCGGGCGTTTACCCCAACTAATATCCCAGACCCTGGTTCCGATTATCTTGCCTATCTAAGTGTTTACGATAAGTGGGGGCTGCTCTCCTTGCTCAACTTGAGCAGCGGCAATAGCAGCATTTCAATTTGGAATTTCTTCAAGTTTCCATGGTCTGGGACTGTCCTCGCTCCGCTTGTACCCTTTGGCCCGGCCGCTGATGCTGGCGTGGGCCTCACCGTTGCTTATAACCCGAAAACGGATACTGGATGCCTCGGACTCGCTGCGGGGGCCATGGTTCCGACTGGAGGTCGTGCTGCGGCAATAGGTCCTTTGACAGTCGGCGATCTGGGCAATGCCGATAATATCTTAGCTGGCGGAAGTGTGTTTGCGGGTGCCCAATCAATGAACCCAGCCGTCGGAGTACAAGCAATGGGAAACAGCAGTGGACTTCTAGCGGGCCCGACCTTCGGGACCCCGGGTATCACTGCAGGCGCCTCAGCTTCCGGATGTAAGGGCGGCGTCGGAAAGAAGCTACTCAATTTGCTCATCGACTCAATCTTGTGACCTGGAGGAGCAATTTTGTTCATCATCGGATATCTTCTTGCGGCGTTAACGTTCTTGGTGGTCGGCCTCTGCCTACTTATTTCGCCTGGCACCTATTTTGCCTTGCTCGATCGCATGGCCAGGGTAAACCTCTGGGCGAAGCCTAGCTCTTTTTGGGACCCGGAGGCACCACGATGGCGAGCGCTGGGAGTGGCGTTCACATTGTTCGCGTTGCTTTTGATCTTTGGCCCTCCTCTGTCGGTCTATTTGCGATCTCCTGAAGAGTTTAACCAACGTCTCCACTCCTCTCATCACAGTGTGAGTTGGGGGGCGCTTGTTGTCTTGTTGTTCTTCTTTGCTCTCGGAATAGGCCTCCTGGTCAGGCCGCTAGCCGTGCTGGATAGGGTATCGCCTCGTAAGCTTTCAGTTGAACCCGTTGTCCAGCGCCATGCATCCAAACTTCGCATTTTCGGGGGCTTATTGTTCCTCATCTCAATCCTTGGGATGTGGGTCCAACTTTTACGCCATTTCCTACATTGAAGAATCGATCTGAGGCCTGCCGAGTGCCCCAGACATGAGTCCGGAAGATGAATTTGGGTGCCCCACGTGTCGGGGTTACACGTTGGCCTTCGCTTTCGCTCTCGTTATTCTTCACTTCTAGAATCTTGCCGCAACGAAGACAATCTTCCTTGCCGCGCGCAGTGCGCTACTGTCATCCCGGTTGCCCTTGCGGGACGCACTCTTCGCCTTCACTGGATTGCTTTCTGATCCCGTGAATTCTTCTCTTCGGCTCGTCGCCGTTCGCTGCTCCTAATAGCCGTTCAACCCCGAATTTCGGCCATTCGCTGCTTTTTCCTTTACCTCTGACCTACACCCGCGCTACCCTTCTCCATGGTCGCCCTCGTCCCGGCTCAAATCCCAAACCTCCGTCCCCGTCTACCCGCCGCCTCACTTCGCCGCAGCTCCCTGCCACTGCTCGCTACGCGTCCGCACTACCCACTCTCTTTTTGCCGCCCCTTTGTTTTCATACTCTTACAAAACCATTTTCCCGCAACCCCTTTATTTTCACATCCATGCAAAACCGCCGGGGTGTCACCTATCCGCTTCCCTGCATCCACAAGTCACCGGTCACAAGCCACAAGTCACGTCCTTTCATACTCTTGGAGTCTCTTTTCCCTCTCTTTGCGCGCTTTTCTGCACTCGTTTCCTTTGTTTTCAATCGCTTGCAGCCTCTTTTCGCAAAACACCCGGGGTGGGGGGTATCCCAGAATCCCGATCTTCAGACTTTCAGATCCAGACCTTCCAACCATCAGGCCTACCGCATGAGCCTTCTCCTAGTACCTTCGTACTTCGCAGACTTGAATCGATTTTGTATCCCCAGTCCTATTGTCCCTGTGCCCCCCTCCCAGCTACACTTCAACTTCGCTTCAGGAGGCCTTCCCTTGAACGGGTCCGAACGCCGCACCACGCAGCGCTTTCAAATGCGCCTTCCGCTTACCGTCCGCTGGACGACTGGTGCCGCGGTTGGAGAAACCAGCACGGAATCGCGGGACGTCAGCTCCCGCGGCGTCTACTTCTTCCTGGCCAAGGATGTGAAGGAAGGCTCGGCCGTCGAAATCCTCCTGACCCTGCCAAATGAAATCACTCTTGCAGGACCTGTTCGCGTTCGGTGCCTCGGACGCGTGCAGCGCACCGAAGCGCGCGACCAAGGCGCCATCGGCGTAGTGGCCGCGATCGAGCGCTACGAATTTCTGCGCGGCGACGAAGACAAACAATAAATTTCCTCAGGTTTCTTGCTCGCTCACTGCGGAGGCGGGCAGGATAAGCCGGGGTTCCTCGGCCCCTCAGCGGAGACCCCGGCTCTTTTTTTTCGCCACAACAAACAGCATCGCATCCAACCACGAAAAATATCCGCGAGCGCAGCGAATCACAAAAAAAGCATGCGCAACGCAGGCACACACGCTATGATTTTTGAACCATCGGCGTCAGGTTACCTCTTCGCGGCCCTGTCCCTCGGAGCAGGAGATTTCCACAAGGTTTTTGCGAGAGGATGAAGTGCTCAGCCGCATCTCCAATTTGCGGGAATCTTAAGCGACGGTCGGGCCCCAGCCCACTATTGAATCCGGCTACAACAGTTCGCGGCGCAATGACTGCGGCCGGGAAGCGGCGTTTACGGGGGGAGCAATCCGGATGGTATCGAAAGTCAAACCGACGCCGGCAGAAATTTCGCCGGCGGATGAATCGCGCGGGATTACCCTGCTGGATCTCGCCGAAGTTTTGGATCAGCACAAGATTTGGGTGGAATCAGGCGGCGAGTCCGGCACCAAAGCGGATTTGTGCGGTGTGAACCTGGCGCACGCGGACTTGACCGGAGTCAATCTGCAAGGCGCGTTTTTGAATAAAGCGAATTTTCGCGGAGCCGATCTCTCGCTGGGGAATCTTCGAGGCGCGTCGCTGGTGCAAGCGGACCTGCGCGACACCAACCTGCTGGGCACGGAACTGCGCGGCGCCAACTTGATGGGCGCGACGCTGTATGGCGCGGAAGGTTTGTGGGTGGGGCGCCTCGGTGGGACGAATTTGTTCGACGCCATGTTGCCGGAGGCGGTGGCTACTTTTGATGGGGCCAAGGCCATCGCGCAGGCGACCATGTTTTCGCGCTGGATTTATTTCTTGATTCTGGCGGCGTGCGCGCTGTGCGCCGTCGTGATTGCTTTCACCACCGACGTGCGCCTGGTGCTAAATTCCTCGGCGATCCCCTTCGCGCGATTTTCAAACGCCGTACCCATGAGCGGCTTTTACCTGGGTGCGCCGTTGTTCATTGTGCTTATGTATTTGCGGTTTCATTTTTTGCTGTTGCGCTTGTGGGGCAACATGGCTGCGTTGCCCGCTGTTTTTATCGACGGAAACACGCCGGAGCAAGACGGCCCGTGGTTCCTTATGGCGCTGGTACGCCGGCATTTTCGCTGGATGCGCGACGGCCGTTCGCCGCAGGCGATTCTGGAGACGGTGGTGGCTGCGGTTCTTGCCTACTGGGTCGCGCCGGTCACGCTGTTTTTCTTCTGGCTGCGCTACCTGGCGCGGCAGGACATGCGCGGGACGCTGCTGCATGTGCTGCTGATCGCGCTGGCGGTGGCCGCGGCGACCTGCCTTCCGACGATCGTTTCGCGGATTCTGCGGCCGGGCGATTTGTACCGAAAGTCAAAAGCGATCCTTCCGGTGGTGCTCTCGGCGCTGCGAGTGACCCTTCTTAGCGGTTGTTTGTTGGTTCTGCTTTCTTTTGGCGTGATTCGCGGAATGCCTGCGGACAGCTCCATCGCTCCGGACATGAGCGCCTCCGACTTTCGCCGCTGGGCCGCGCAGGGTTTGCAGGCACTGGGTTACCGCCCCTATGCCGATGTCACCGAGGCGATTTTTTCTCCACTTCCCGGTCGTGGAGATTGGTCGGATGAGGGAATCGCGGCAATTCGCGGCGTGCGGCTGAACCAGATGAGCTTGCGGTACGCGCGGGCGTATCACACGTTTTGGGTCAATGCGCGATTGTGGCGCGCGAACCTGGAGGGCGCCTATTTGTCGGAGGCCGATCTTCGTGGAGCCAACTTGCGCGAAGCGCGTCTACATAACGCCGTGCTGGATCGCGTACAAGCCGGCCGCGCGGTGTTCGTTTCAACGGACGCCCGGTCCATCAATCTGTCTTCCGCGGACCTACACGGTGCCGACCTGTCGTATGGGATTTTTGAAGGCGCAGTGCTGTCAAACGCGAAATTGCTTGGTGCCTCGATGTACGCAATCGATCTACGCGACGCGCAATTGCTGCGCACGGATCTTTCGCGCGCGGATGTTCGCGATGCCAAGCTGGAAAGAGCCGTCCTGACGCTGGCAAATCTGCAGAACGCAGATTTTTCCGCCGCGAAACTTGGGGGAGCGAATCTAACCGGCGCGCAGCTTAAAGGCGGCATTTTTCTGGATACCAATTTCAAGAACGCCGATCTGCGTGGCGCCGTGTTGACCGGAGCTATTGTGCGCGAAGCAAGCTTCGAGGGCGCGAACTTCGACGGTGCCGACTTGCGCGGTGCGATTGGCTTGAGCGCCGAGCAGCTTTGTACTGCACAGCGGTGGCGCGGCGCGCTGCTGGATGCAGATTTACAAGCCGCAGCCCAAGCCCGCTGCGGCGCTTCGCAGCCAGCCTTCACGGGTCCTACCCAGCCCTAAACCTCTGTCAGCCAAACTGTTGACGGGTGTAGCGGAAGCACGTAAACTTGTGCTGCACGGATTTATGTGCTTCGAGAGTGCCAATGGCTAAGACAAACATAACATTGAAGATCGACACTCATCTGCTGAAGAAAGTCAAGGTTCTCGCTGCGCAGCGAGAGACATCAATCAGTGCATTGATGATCGCGTTGCTGGAAGAGAAACTCGGGAAGGATCTGGATTACGAGCAGGCGAAACAGAGAGCGCTCGCGCGGCTTGAGAAAGGGTATGACCTAGGGTTCCAGCCTGTGCGTTCCCGCGACGAGCTGCATGAGCGATAGACTGTTCGTCGATACGAATATTTTGGTGTATGCCTTTGACCGCGCTTCGGGAGCCAAGCACGATACGGCGCGAGGACTTGTGCGCCACCTTTGGGAAGCAGGAACAGGCGTGCTGAGCACCCAGGTTTTGCAAGAGTTCGCTGTTTATCTACGCCGGAAGGTGACACGCTCCCTAAGCGCTAACGAGACGCGGGATGTCCTGCAAGAGTACATGGGTTGGACGATCGTGGTGAACACCGCTCAATCTACTTTGCGGGCCCTGGAAATAGAAGAACGATATAAGATTTCCTTTTGGGACGCCTTAGTCATTGATGCGGCCGAGACTGCCGGGGCAGAAATAATCTACACAGAGGATTTGTCGGACGGACAAGTCTATGGCGGTGTCCGTGCAGTTAATCCATTTAGATGATCGGACGCAAGCGGCTAGCGTTCGTCGCCGAACATTTTTATGTCTTCGGGGCCTTCCTTTAAGGGGCCGCGAGAGGTGCCCTGCACTTGTATGCGGATTTGCTCGACGATGTCCGGGTTGGCGAGGGTAGTGATGTCGCCGGTGTCCATTTGATTGGAAATGGCGGCTAGCACGCGACGCATGATCTTGCCGGAGCGCGTTTTGGGCATGTCCGGAACGATGTGGATGGTTTTCGGGCGCGCGATCTTGCCAATCATCGTCTCGATCGTGGCGGTCACTTTGTCTTGCATCTGCTTTGTCGGCGCGATGCCCGGCTTCAGCGAAACATAAACGACCGGCACGCGCCCTTTGATGTCATCCACCGCGGGAACGACGGCGGCTTCTGCCACTTCCGGCAAGGTAAGGCAGGCGGATTCGACTTCTTTGGTTCCCAGTCGGTGGCCGGCGACGTTGATCACGTCGTCGACGCGGCCCAGGATGCGGTAGTAGCCATCTGCGGCGAGCACGGCGCCGTCGGCGGCATAATACGGCCAGTCGCGCCAATCCTTGCTTTGCGGATCTTTGTTGTACTTCTTGTAGTACTGAGTGACGAACCGCTCCGGGCTGCCCCAGATGGTTTGCATAATGCCGGGCCAGGGATTGCGAATACAGATATTTCCAGCCGCGCCCGAGCCTGCGCGCACTTCCTTTCCTTCTTCATCCCAGATAATCGGATAGATGCCGAGAGCGGGCGGGCCCGCGCTGCCGGGCTTCATGGGATCGAGCGCAGGTTTGGTGGTGCAGAGAAAGCCACCCGTTTCCGTCTGCCACCAGGTATCAACGATCACCGCTTCCTTCTTGCCCACCACATCGTAATACCAGCGCCAGACTTCCGGTTCGATGGGCTCACCGACGGTGGTCATGTGCTTGAAGTGGTAGTTGTACTTTTTCGGTTCGTCGCCGCCGGCCTTGCGCAACATTCGGATCGCGGTGGGTGAGGTGTGGAAGATATTCACGTCCAGGCGCTCGGCGATGCGCCACGGACGGCCAGCATCCGGAAATTGTGGCACGCCTTCGTAGAGGACACTGGTGGCGGCAAGGGCGAGCGGCCCGTAGACAATGTAGGAGTGGCCGGTGATCCAGCCAATGTCGGCCATGCACCAGTAGACGTCGGTGGGGTGGATGTCCTGGTAATACTTGGAAGTGCCGACGACGTAAGCGAGATAGCCCCCCGTGCGGTGCTGGCAGCCTTTGGGCTTTCCCGTCGTGCCGCTGGTGTACATCAAGAAAAGCGGAGCTTCCGCATCCTGCGAAACAGGTTCCACGACATGATTGCGATAGTCTTTTAGAACTTCATCGACGAAGTAGTCGCGGCCCATGATCATGGGCGACTCGGAGCGGAAGTGTCCGGGGTAGCGCTTCCAGATCAGCACCTTGTCAACGGTCTGGCCCTCTTTCTTGGCGGTTTCCACGGCAATGTCGGCACTGCCTTTGTGGTCCACCCACTTGCCGTTGCGATGGTAGCCGTCGGCGTAGATGAGCACGCGGCTGCCAGAATCCGCCGCGCGCAAACCGCAAGCTTCACCGCTGAATCCTCCAAAGACGACGGAGTGCACCACGCCAAGGCGTGCGCATGCCAGCATGGTGATGGGCAGCTCCGGAATCATGGGCATGTGGATGGTGACGCGGTCGCCGGTTTTTAGCCCGGCAAAATCACGCAGCATGGCGGCGACTTCGTTCACCCGCCGGTAGAGTTCCTGGTAGGTGATGACCGTGGCGGCTTCGCCCTCCGGCTCCGGAACGAAAATTAGCGCCGCTTTGTTCTTGTGTTGCGCGAGATGGCGGTCGACGCAGTTGTAACAGGCGTTGAGCTTGCCGCCAACAAACCATTTCCAAAACGGGGGATTGCTGGTGTCCAGAGTAGTGTGCCAATACTGATCCCAGTCCAACAGCTCGGCATAGTCGCGGAAGCATTCCGGGAAATTCTTTTCGCTGAAACGCTCGAGCATAGCGGGGTCGTTCAGGTTGGCTTGGCCAATAAATTTGGGCGAGGGATGAAAATATTCTTCCTCTTTCCAGTGGACGGCGATCTGCGCTTCGTTTTCCTTCGTTTTGGGCACGCTCGGCGCAGGTTTGGGCTTCCCATTCGCTTTATTGGCGGCTTTGCGGGCTTTGGCGACGGCCATGGCTCCCCCTGGAGAAATTAGATCCGACTGAAGTCGGAGATGAAGACGCGCAGACGCGCGGAAATCCAGGCGAGCGTATAAGAGGAAAGCCAACCTGGTCCGCCAAGGCTGATAATGCGCCCGCCAAAGTGCGGGAGTCAATCGAGTCTGTTCTGTGCTTACCGGCTCGCCGACGCCACCTCGCCGCCGACTTCGTCCCAGATCTTGTGGCCGTGCGTTTCTTTCAAGAAGATAGACCCGACGACAAACGTCACGGCGGCCACAGTCATCGGATACCACAGACCCGCATAGATATTGCCGGTGGCCTCGCACAGATAGATTCAG
>Ga0307479_10001177_pt1 | contig 23796 bp, 22 predicted proteins | sample atmos_gasesECM4C_FD_203743 | JGI IMG/M metagenome (GOLD analysis project Ga0307479, IMG submission 203743) | Hardwood forest soil microbial communities from Morgan-Monroe State Forest, Indiana, United States - atmos_gasesECM4C_515 | ecosystem: Environmental > Terrestrial > Soil > Temperate... | reverse complement strand
AGCTGAGGAACGTCGGCGGAGTCGTTGCCCCAAGTTAGGCCCGCTGGTGGACAATGAGATTGGTGCGGGAGAGAGGACTTGAACCTCCACGACCTTTCGGCCACAAGATCCTAAGTCTTGCGCGTCTGCCAGTTCCGCCACTCCCGCAAAGAGGGCTAAGTTACTGAATTGTAGCATGTTCTCCGGCTTGCGATTTTCCTCGACTTGCTCCACTTTAGCCAAACTCTGGCTTATCGCGAGTCTCTTCGCGGTGTCCACCAGATCATGCTCGCTCGAACCCCTGCGGGCGTTCCCGTTTCTGAAAGTGTCGATACCAACCGTTCCGCCGAGCAGGTAGCCCTTGCGAACCTTCAGGCTCAGCAACACCGCTTTCCGGAATCCGAAGGTCTAGCCGCATGCGGTCATTGGTTCCAGAGACTATGTCCCCAAATACAAAACGTGAACATAGGTCCCAAGCCGCGAGTTATACGCCAAGTACCACCCGTCATGATCCGGGTCCGGATAGAGCACGATGTCGTCGCTATCCCACAACCAGTCACTCACGTAGTCGTAATCATACGGCGACACCTGGAAGAAGTACCCGCCGATGTCGAACCGATCGCGCCCACCACCGCGCAGCCGCCAGATGTGCGAAGCCCCAATCGGCCGCTCAAACCGCCCATGCGCCCACGGGTGATCGAGATGGTAGTGCGGATCGTTGCGCCCGGTGTCGTGACCTACCCAACGGTCATCCTGCGCGTGAACGTGCGGCGCTTCCGGATGTCCCTGCTGATCCTGATAAGTCCGCCGCTGTTCTCCCGGCTGTGGTTGGGGAGGCTGCCCGCCGCGATTCTGCTCGCCACGCCCTTGTTGACCTCGATTATCGGGCTGCTGTTGTTTCTGCGGGGGCGAATTCCGCACCGGCTGCGGTCCGTGCTGCGGTATATGTCCCTCGCCAACTCCTTGCTCGCGCCCGCCGCGCTGTGGCTGCTGACCTTTCTGAGGTTGCTCCCGCTGTTGCTGCTGACCCCCTTTTTCCTGCGCAGAGACTTCCTCAACAAACGCCGCCACTCCAAACATCATTATTGCCGCAATAAGTCTGGGAAAAATTGGCGCAAATCTTTTCATACATTCCTCCAATCACAAATCGACACATCTCTAGAAATTGATTTTCGCGCCTTCGCTGGGTTCGTTGTTCATTTGCCACCCGCGAAGTACAGAAAACGGATTACAGGATCGGTGCAACGCGGCTTCGATGACGCGTACCTGTTCAACGGGATACGGCCAGGCGATTCCTTTTGTCTCGGCCGTTTCCGCCTTCAGGGCAATATGGTCCCTGCGTTGCCCAGGTGCCAGCATACTCATTATATAGACGATGGTTGATGCACCGCGAGGAGCAGGTCAAATAGGGGAATCGGCGCTGCTTGCTACGGCGGAGTTATTCACGCGGATGACCAAGGTTTGATCGCTGTAGAAATGCCGCTGGCCCGAGCCTCCGGAAGTAACGGGGTCACCATTGACGGTATAGGCGCTGACGACCCCGCCGGAGCCAACTGGGGCGTAGGTAAAGTTGTAACCGCCCTTAACGCCGCTGGCGAGCGCCGGATCGATCAGGCATGAAGAGGTCGGCGTCGGGGGGACAAGAGGCGCGCAGTTGGCCGGGACACCGCCGTCGCTAAGGTTGGTCAGCAATGTAGCGTAATTGCCGCCGTAAGTGGACTGGTAGACCACCTGAGAAGTATTGATGGAGCGAACTGAAGCAACGGCGGAGGCTTCGTTGGCAGCCATGCGGGAGCGCAGAAGATTGGGGATGGCGATGGCCGCTATAACCAAGATGACGGCTACGACGATTAGGAGCTCAATCAGTGAGAAGCCTGCCTGCTTCGAACGTACGGTTCGTGGACTCACGACGGCCTCAGAGGACTGCTTAGAAGGGGGTATTCGCAAACCCGGGTTGATACGAATGGTGAAGAGCCCGGACATTCGTCAGACAGTATAAGTCAGAATTACTAATTGTCGCCGTTTTTTGAGGGAGATGCGGCATCGGACACACTGGATTCCAGGCATAACGCGGAGCATAATAGCCGGAAGGTATAAGCATGCGGCGAGTTGAGCGCCGCCCGCGGCATCCCGAAAATCCCAGCATCGAAGCATAAGGCTGCAAGGTGAGAGCGGCATAATGATCGTTCAGGAGCAAGGCGATCAACTGATTCTGATCCGGCAGACGGATCACGCGGTGTTGTCTGGCTTTTTTGCGCGCGAATGGGGTAATGATCTGTTCCAGCGGCCGGAGCCATTTGAATCGGTACTACTGGCTGCCGGGGAGCACGACAACGGCTGGCGCGAATGGGAGTTGCAGCCGCAGATTGACCCCAAGACTCGGTTGCCGTACAGCTTCATGTCGTTGCCCACAGAAGCGCATATTGAACTTTACCAGCGTGGAATTGAGCGAGTGATGAAAGTGGATCGCTACGCGGGGCTGTTGGTCAGCATGCACGCATCGGGACTGTACGATCGTGCGCTAGCTACCATTCCGGGCTACTCCGCAAAATACGTGAAATCGACGGAAACAGAACTGGTCAGTGGCTTCCTGCAAGCGTTGAAGCTGCAGCAATTGCGGCTGAAGGTGGACTTGCGTGCCGACGCGGCTACCAAGAAACTAATCGAGGACAAAGCGCTGGAGAGCAATTCGCGGCGGTTGGAAGCGTTAGACCGCCTCTCGCTTTACTTTTGCATGAACGCTGCGCCGCACGATGCTACCATCGAAGGCGTTCCGGTGGATGACCATGGCAGCGAAGCTGATTGGGAACTACGCCCGGACGGACCGAATGCGGTTTCCCTAGGGCCTTATCCATTTCGACGAGAGCCGCTGGGAGTCAGCATTCTTACCAGACGAGTGCCGAAGCGTTTGTACACCGGGAGCCTGGATTTTCAGACCACACTGGCGCGCGCGCCCTATACAGCGGTGAATTTTACGCTGCATGCCGGCGGCGCATTGTCGGCCGCGCGCTTCGCGGTGGCATAAATTACGTGAGTTGACGCCCGCGTGTTTTCGGCAACATCAAAGAGAGCAGAGCGGCCACAAAGAACGCCCCAGCCTGCAGCAGGAAGGCCGGGCCAATGCCACGTTTGACGGCCAGGGCTCCCACCACCAGCGGCGCCACCGCAGAGAAGCCGCGGCCGATGTTATAGCTTAAGCCCATGGCAGCGGCGCGGATTTCGCCCGGAAAGATTTCACTGGCGATGGCCGCGTATCCCGAAAAGGAACCAGTTCCAAAGAACGCTACCAGAGGTCCCAGAAACAGCAGCAGGGCCGGGCTGCCCGTCATTCCATAAATTGGAACCAGACCTGCGGCGATAAACAGGTACGCGAAATAGGGCTTTCTGCGGCCGAACGCATCAGCCAGGAAGCCAAATGCCGAGTATCCCAGAAATTTCCCCGCGCAAAGCACCAGGAAGAATGTAGTGGTCTTCACCAGGCTGAGTCCGCGGCCGCCTTGCGAAGGCGGCAGAGACAAATATGCAGGGATCCAGGTGAACAATCCCCAGTATCCGAATAGGGCGCAGGTGTTCATGGTGGTTGCTAACAGGCCGGTGCGCAGAACTCTGCCGGAGAGCAGATGCCACAGCGGCGGACGGGGCGTCTTTGCCATGCGGCGGTCCCTCCACAGAGCTGGCTCCGGGACGCTGGATTGAATCCAGAACACCAGCAGAGCGGGCAAGACGCCGACTAGGAATACCGCGCGCCATCCGAAGTTGGGCAACACCAGAGCTACGACCAGGGCAGCAATTGCCTCGCCGATGGCGTAGGCGGATTGCATCAAGCCGAGGGCCTTGCCGCGATGTTCGGGCCTCCAAGTCTCGGCGATTAACGCGGCGGCGGCCGTCCACTCGCCGCCCATGCCCAAGCCCAGGACAAAACGAAATGCGGCCAATTGGGTGACCGAGTGGGAAAAGGCGCACGCCGCACTGGCCAGTGAATAAACCAGGATGGACACCATGAGGGAGCGCGTACGCCCGATGCGATCCGCTACCACGCCGAACAACAATCCACCAATTGCGGAAGCCACCAGGGTTAGAGAATTCAGAAAGCCAGCGGTGCGCGTGTCCATGGAGAATTCGCGGATTAGGTAAGTCAAGACCAGCGAGTACAACATCACGTCCATGGCATCCAGCATCCAGCCAAGCGCGCCGGCGAGAAGGGATTTGCGTTCGGCGGCAGTGACTTGGCGCGGCCAGTCAAAAAATTTTGGCGGAGCGCCGCCCAGGGTAGCCTCAATTTTGGACGCTTGGAGGGAGTCAGGCACAGCGCGTGATTCTAGCTGAGTATTCCGAAATTGGCTTGTGACGCGGAGCTGAGTGCACCTCTTCGCGAGCATTTTATTTACATTGGCAGCGCGGATTTATACTTGACTTCCGAATGACCTACTTGCATTGTTAAGAGCTTTGCCCCTCGGAAAATCCGCGCCGAGGGAGAGAAAGGCGCGCCTCGGCCCGACATGACCCGCGTACGGCTCTGTTTTCACGATCGCTGCTTTGATGGCACCGCGTCCGCCGCGCTCTTTTACCGTTTCTATCGCGAACGCTTCGATTCGTCGGCTGAATTTCATTTCAGCGGCATGACTCACCGCGCGGCGCATCCCTGGGAGGGCGGGTTGTTCGACGGCGACGAGAACGTCATCGTGGATTTCAAGTATTCCAATTCGCCGAAGCTGACGTGGTGGTTTGACCATCATCAAAGCGCTTTCCTGACTCCCGAGGACGCGCAACATTTTCGCACACATCGCGGGCCACACATGTTTTATGAACCGGACTACCGGTCGTGCACCAAATTAATCGCTACGGTGGCCAAGGAGAAATTCGGATTTGATTCGCGTCCGGTGGATGAGTTGATTCATTGGGGCGACATTATTGACGGAGCGCAGTATCCCACGCCGCAGTCGGCCGTGGAGATCGCTGAGCCGGCGACGCAGTTGGCGTTGGTGATCGAAGCAGCGCCGGAAGACGGGCTGCCGGCGCGTATCATTCCCGAACTGGCTTATCGCCCGCTTGCTGAGATGATTCAGTTACCGTTGGTGGCCAAGCACCTGGGTCCGCTGCTGGAGCGGCATCGACGCTCGATCGAAATACTGCGGCAACGCGCGGAAGCCCGCGACAATGTGATCTTCTTCGATGTCAGCGATCTGGACCTGGAGGGTTACAACAAGTTTATTCCGTACCTGCTGCACCCTGAATGCGTGTATTCGGTCAGCGTCAGCGCATCCGCTGTACGCGCCAAAGTGAGCCTGGGAACCAACCCGTGGAACCAGGCGAGCGCCGATAAAAATCTGGCGTCGTTGGCGGAGCAGTTTGGGGGCGGTGGGCACCCGCGAGTGGCCGCGATTTCTTTCGAGCCGAGTGATCTTCCGCGCGCTCGCGAAGTCGCGCGCGAACTTACCGCCGTCCTGCGCGCCTAGCGGCGCCATTTCAAATTACAGAAAATGCTGACTCAACGGGAGGGTTCGACAAACATCCGGGCTGCATGTAAAATTCCTAAGTTGAATGCGGCCGGTGGTTGAGCGTAGGTCTTATTCCGCGGCTCGCCTTTCCGATTTGCGCCTGTACTGGGGCGCTGCTATCCTGCTTTTCCCGTGCGCCACTAGCTCAATTGGCAGAGCAATGGACTCTTAATCCATAGGTTGTAGGTTCGATTCCTACGTGGCGCACCATTAACTTGATCATTTGCGATGCGTTCATGCCGTGGGGCTGTCTATCGGGATGGCCGTGCCCGTGATGTGGCCGGCCCGTTCTTCGCAGAGCCAAAGCACAAGATCCGCGACGTCGCTGGGCTGCAGCCATTCGGAAAAATCGGCGGTGGGCATCGCCTTGCGATTTGCGGGCGTGTCCATCGTGCCGGGCAGCACGACGTTGGCGGTTAGGCCGGCGTCTCGGTTTTCGAGCGCAACCGTACGCACTAGCATGGCCAGCGCTGCCTTGAATGTGACGTAAGCCGCGAGCCCGGCATGGGGTTCGATCACTGTGAGGCTACCGATGGCGACGATGCGGCCCGAGCCAGACTTACGAAGGTGGGGGACTGCCGCGCGAAGCGTATAAAACGCAGACGTGAGATTGAGATCGCGCATCTGTTCCCAAGTAGCGTCGTCGGTTCCAGCGACCGGTTGGCCTCCTGCAAAGGCTCCTACGACGTGCACAAGAACGTCCAGCCTGCTGTAGCGGTCGACAATCGACTTGACCGCACTGTTGACTTCGACGGACTTGGTGAAATCGATAGGCAGCGCAACAAAATTGGGCCGCGGAAAATCCTGCTGAGAGATGCTGCGAGAGGCGCCAATTACCGTCGCGCCGGTGGCCAGAAAGCGCTCCGTGATGAACGAACCCAGACCGCCCTTTGCTCCGGTGATGAAAACGACTTTATCGCGCATGTTGGAAGAATCCTTGATAGCCGAAAGATTGTGGCTCAGGACGCAGGGGCAGGGAAGGGCTTTATTCGATCAGCGGATCGCCACGTTGTGCTGGACAAAGCAGGCGGCTCATTGTTGAATGCCTTGGCTTCTGCCAATCTTTTAGCGCGCCGATCCGCCTTTGCTTTGGCATAATCGACGTTCTACAAAACGAGCTGGGCAACGAGTCCAATAGCTTTGTTCAAGGTGAGGTTTCCCCAATGGCGGAGTCCGAAGTAAATCTAACGAGAACCTACGACGCGATTGTCATCGGATCGGGCGCCGCCGGCGGGATGGCCGCGCACGTCCTTACCAGCCACGGGTTGCAGGTGCTTCTGCTCGAAGCTGGAAAGAAACTTCCCATCGAAAAGGAACTGCGCTCGATGGAGTGGCCCTACGACAATCCCTACCGCGGCCAATTGCCGCCCGACCAACACTCGCTTACCTTCAATGAATACACGATTCGCAATCCACCCTACGGCCCGGGATTTGAAAAAGCCAAGCATCTCAAGAGCTACGTCGGCAGCACCGATTACGTAAAGAATATTGTCGTGGACGAGCGCGAGAACCCCTTTACCGGTACGAACTACGCCTGGGTCCGCGCCCGCTGCCTTGGCGGAAAAACCAACATCTGGGGGCGTCTTGCGCTACGCCTATCCGACTATGACTTCAAAGCTAAAGACCGCGACGGCTACGGCGAAAACTGGCCCATCAGCTACGCCGACATCGCCCCCTACTACGACAAGGTCGATCTATATCTCGGCATCACCGGCGTGAAAGAAAATCTGCCTTACTTACCCGACAGCATCTTTCAGCGGCCCACCAAATTGAATTGCGCCGAAGTCACGCTGAAGGAAAGCCTTGCCAAAATCGGCCGCGTCCTGACCCAGTATCGCGCCGGCGTCACCTCCGACGGACTCAAGCACAATAAATATCGCAGCCGTTGTTACGGCCGCGGCGCTTGTGAACGCAAAGGCGGTTGCGACATTCACGCTGCTTTCGACTCACCTACCGGCCTGATCTATCCCGCGATGGACACCGGCAACCTCGCCCTGCGCACCAACGCGGTAGTCCGCGAAATTATTGTCGATCCGCAAACCGGCAAAGCCAGCGGCGTGCACTTCATCGACAACCAAACCCTCAGGGACTACGCCGTACGAGCGAAGGTCGTCATCGTCGCTGCGTCCACGCTCGAGTCCGCTCGCCTTCTCTTGCTCTCCAAGTCTCGGCAACATCCCAACGGTTTGGCCAACTCCAGCGGCCACGTCGGCCACAATTTCTGCGAACACATCATGGGCCCCGGCGTCGCGGGCCGCGCGAAAAATCTGGTCGGCAAGCAGCCCACGCTTGACGACGGCCGCCCCGGTGGTTTCTACCTCACTCGCTTTCGTAATCTCGCGGAAAAGCATCCCAAATTTATCCGCGGCTACGGGTTTGAAGGCGGCAGCGGCAGCACCATGTTCCCGCGCGGCACCGACACCCACGGTTTTGGCGCCGCCTTCAAGGAAGAGGTCCGCAAGAATCAAGGCGCCTTCGTGGGCATGGGCGCGTTCGGTGAAGTCCTGGCGCGCTACGAAAACTATGTCGACCTCGATCCGGCGGTAAAAGACAAGTGGGGCATTCCCGCGCTGCGTTTCCATTACAGATTCGGCGACAACGAACACCGCATGGCCGAAGATATGAAGGAAACCGCCCAGGAAATGTTCGAGGCCGCGGGCTTCGAGATCACGCATGTCAGCAGTCGCGTGCTCACCGAAGGCTGGTCCATCCATGAACTCGGCACCGCACGAATGGGCAGCGATCCCAAGACTTCCGTGCTCAACCAATTCCAGCAGTCTCACGACGTCAAGAATCTGTTCGTCGTTGATGGCAGCGCCTTCGTCAACGCCAGCTGCCAGAATCCTACCTGGACCATCATGGCCCTTTGCTGGCGCTCCTGCGACTATTTGGCCGACGAGTTCAAGAAAGGCAATCTGTAGGAGATACCATGCCCAAAGACAATCCAATCGATCTGAGGCAAGACCGCCGCCAGTGGTTGAAAACGTCTGCGAGCGTTCTCGGCGCAACGCTCTTGCCAATGCCCGCGGTGGCTGCGGAAACGACGCAGACCGAAGCAGCGCCAGCCGCGCCGCAGACGAAGCCGGTTGAATCCAAGGCCGCCGCACGCTTCTTCACTCCTGCACAACATGCGCTCGTCGATGAATTATCAGAAACCATCATCCCCGCGGACAGCCACTCCGGCGGCGCCAAAGCCGCAAAAGTTGCTGACTACATCGAGCAATTTCTCGGCGAAAGTTTCGACGATGCTCAGAAATCGCTCTGGCGTGAAGGCCTGCGTCTGATCGACGTTATGAGCCGCCACTACAACGGTAAATCCTTTGTCGACGCCAGTCCCGACGATCGCATCGCTGTTCTCACCATACTCTCCGACCACGATCAAATGACCGACCTCCCCGAGGTTCGTTTTTTTCTCGAACTGAAGCGCCTGACGGTCCGCGGCTATTACACCTCTAAGATTGGCATCCACGACGAACTGGAGTACAAAGGCAACCGCATCCTGCAAGAATACGTAGGCTGCGACGACCAGGGCGCCGCTTCATAGTCTTGGAGTGCGGTGATCTAGCCGCCGCTTTGGCAGTGTAAACACGAAGCGACTAGCGCATTTCGATGGAGACTGGATGGCGGAAGGCAAAGTAAAAGTCGGCATAATAGGTTCCCAATTCCAAGCGGAGATCCACGCCGCATCGTTCCGAATGACGCCGCACGAAGCAGAGGTGGTGGCCATAGCCTCGCCGACCCCAGGCAACGCCGCCGCGCTAGCCAAGCGCCACAACGTCCCGCGCGTGTTCACCGATTATCGCGAGATGCTCAAAGAGCGCGACATCGAAATGGTCACCATCGCCGCTCCCAACAGCCTGCATGCGCAAATGACCAAAGACATCGCCGCCGCCGGAAAGCACATCGTCTGCGAAAAGCCGCTGGCTATGACCATCGCCGAGGGCGAAGAGATGATCGCCGCAGCAAAGCGACACGGCGTCCTGCTCATGTACGGCGAAGAGCTTTTCTTCACGCCAAAATATTTGAAAGCCAAGGAAATGGCCGACGCCGGCGCCTTCGGGAAGATCTATCTCATCAAGCAAAGCGAAAAACATTTCGGCCCACACAGCCCCTGGTTTTGGGACGTAAACCGTTCCGGCGGCGGCGCGTTCATGGACCTCGGCTGCCACGGCATTGCCTTCTGCTACTTCTTCCTTGCCCGCTCCCCAATCAAGTCCGTCTATTGCCAGATGGGCACTTACGTTCACGCCGAGAAAACCAAGGCGGAAGACGACTCCCTTTGCATACTCGAATTCGCCAATGGTGCTGTCGGTCTCATCGAGAACAGTTGGGCGCGCCGCGGCGGTATGGATGATCGCATCGAAGTCTTCGGCGAAGCCGGCGTTACCTACGCCAACCTGCACATGGGCAACGCCCTGCCGACATACAGCGAGAACGGCTATGGGTACGCCGTCGAAAAAGCCCCCACCACGAAAGGCTGGACCTACCCGGTCTTCGAAGAGCTCTGGAATTACGGCACGCCGCAAGAGCTGGCGCACTTCGCGCGTTGCGCGCGCGGCAAAGAAGCTCCGCAGGCCACCGGGGAAGATGGCTTGGTTGTGATGCACGCGCTTTACGCCGGCTACGCGTCAGCCGGCGAAGGGCGCAAGATCGCGATGCCATATCAGCCGCCGCCCGGCGTGAAAAAACCCATCGATCTCTGGCTCAACGGCCCCGCTCGCGCGCAGGCCGCCCAGCGATGAATGCACGAGCAATTGCGGCGACTGTTGTGAATCGGCTTTTCGAGAGGTGATGGCGTGGTCCTGCAGATGAGAGCTCGACTGTCCGTAATGATGTTCCTCGAATATTTTATTTGGGGCGCCTGGTACGTCACTCTCGGCACTTGGCTCGGTCAGACGCTGCACTTCTCCGGCGATCAGATTGGAATCCTCAGCGGCACTACCACAATTGGCGCTATTGTGTCGCCGTTTCTTGTCGGATTGATGGCTGATGAACTCTTTGCCAATCAGCGCCTGCTCGCCACTCTTCACGGTGTCGGCGGCGTCCTTCTCTGGTTCGCCTCCACGCAAACCGCTTTCGGCCCCATGTACGCCATCCTTCTCATCTATTCGCTGCTCTATATGCCCACCATGGCGCTCACCAACGCCCTCGCCTTCCGCCAGATGAGAGATCCCAGCCAGGACTTCGGTTCCATCCGCGTCCTCGGCACCGCCGGTTGGATCGTCGCCGGCCTCATCATCGGTGCACTGCGTGTCGAGCCCACCAACATTCCCATCCGCATTGCCGCCGTCTGCTCAATTCTTTTCGGATTTTATGCCTTGACCCTGCCGCACACTCCGCCGCTCCGCACCGCACACGGCTTCAAAGTCAGCAACATCTTTCCCCCAGATGTCTTCAACCTCTTCAAAAGCCGCACCTTCGCGATCTTCGCGCTCGCTTCCTTTCTCATCTGCATCCCGCTCCAGTTCTATTACGCCTTCACGAATCCATTCCTGAACGAAATCGGGGTCAAGTACGCCGCCGCGAAGATGACCCTCGGCCAAATGTCCGAGCTGCTCTTCATGGTCACGCTGCCCTTCTTCTTTAAGCGCCTCGGCATCAAGCGCACGCTCATGCTGGGCATGTTCGCCTGGGTCGCCCGTTATCTCGCATTCGGTTACGGCAACGCCGGCTCGCTCGCCTGGATGCTCTATATCGGCATCATCCTTCACGGCATCTGCTACGACTTCTTCTTCGTTATGGGACAGGTGTACGTCGACCAGAAAGCCCCATCCGCGTTGCGTGCCGCCGCCCAAGGCTTAATGACTTTTCTGACCTACGGCATCGGCATGTTCGTAGGCTCTTTGGTCTGCGGCCGAATCGTCGACCTCTACGCCAAGTCCTCGCCGGCCGGCGGAATCCTTCACGATTGGCGCTCCATTTGGCTAGTCCCCGCAATCGCTTCCGCGGTAGTCTTGATTTTCTTTTGGGTAGGATTTCGTGGCGACGATCGTCCGGCTGACCAACCGCTTACAAAAACCGAATCCGTCAGCGGCGTCCTCTCTCAATGAAGATTGGAATTACAAAGCTGGGTCTGTTGCCGACGCTACGGCCGTAAGATTCACGCGCAACACGTTCGTATCATCCGTGTAGAAGTGCCGCTGTCCGCTGCCCGTGTTGGCCGGATCCCCATTTAGCTTATATGAGCCATTCGGGACGCCACCCGCAGGCACATAACTGAACACATACCCGCTCTTCGTCCCGCTCGCTACGTTCGAATCGAGCAGGCACGCGGAGCTAGCCGAGGGGATTGCAGGCGGGGTACAGTTCGCTACCGAGCCACCATCGCTCAAGGACGGCAAATCGGGAGAAAATCCCACCGTGTACGTCGACGCATAAATGATTTCCGACGTTATGACCGTGCGCATCGAAGCAACGGCGGAGGCTTCGTTAGCGCTCATTCGCGAGCGCACCAGGTTCGGAATGGCCACCGCCGCGATGACTAGGATAATCGCCACCACGATCAGCAATTCGATTAATGAGAACCCGCGCTCTTTCCGCCTCATTCAGAGACTCCTCAGTCACAAGCCTACCCATATCTTGCACGCATTCGCCCACTTGCGGCTCAACGCAAGGTCAGTATTATCAGTGATTTACAGAACGCCACCTTTTCTATCGGACGCAAAGCGTCATCAATCATGACGGGAATTGTCGTGTCAGTGATCGTGGCGTCTGTGTCTCGCGGGGCATTCACCAACCTCGATACATGCTCCGGTCCGCTCGTCGTAAGCTCGCTCAACAAAACGACCGTAAGTTTCCCTTGGGTTTGCCTACCGGAGCGCCATCGCCGCCGCCTGAGCCGGATTCCTGTCTTCCGCTTCGCGAAAGATTCGGCCTCTGTGAGAAACGACGCCACGTATGTTCGTTGGCTTAATGAATTCAGATACAGGATTCACCCTAGTCCTCCACGGAAACTGTCGTGTTATCTTTCTCGCTACCTTATGCCCAAACGCATCCTCATCGTCGAAGACGAAGTCTCCGTTCGCAATGCGGTGCGCATTTTTCTCGAGAACTATTCTCCCTTCGAAGTCTGCGGCGAAGCTGCAAACGGTGTCGAAGCCGTGGATAAAGCCACCAACCTTCAGCCAGATCTCGTCATCCTGGATCTCTCCATGCCCCACATGAATGGCATCGAAGCCGCTTCGCTGCTCCGCGCCAGGTTGCCGCTTGTTCCCATCGTCGTTTACACGATGTTTGGCGATGTCCTTGGCAAGTCCCTCGCCGCCGCGCTCGGCGTTGCCGCTATCGTCTCGAAGTCTGACGGTCTCGCCACGCTTCTCGCCCGCATCGAATCGCTTCTCGCATCCACCTCGCTTGTCCAGCCTCCTGTCTCCTGACAACCGCCGATACGCTTGCTCATTGCCTTCGTACCACGTCTCCGGTGCCATTGCAGCCTACCCCAGGAGGTGTAACATGGGCACATGGCGGAAACACAACCGCCTCTCCCGGTGTCTAAGATATAGAGCTTGGCACCGGGTGCAAAGGCTAGTGGGCCGCAACAGATGCCGAACCCGGATGTCAGCAGTCATTTCAGCCATGAGGGCTCAGGTAACCCCTCGGAGTTGACTCGCAAGCCTCTGCAGGCTTCCCGAGCACCCGACTGGGGCGAGCCGGAAAGGCCGTCCGTGTCCGATTGGGCCAGCGCCCTCTCTTGGGGTCGCGATGAATCGGAGCTGGTGAACGAGCTCCAGGCCGGTTCCGAAACCGCCTTTGATTGGCTGGTCACCCACTACCACGGTCCGGTCTATAACTTGATTTTGAGCATGCTGGGAGATACTTCAGACGCCGCCGACGGCACGCAGGAAGTTTTCCTCAAAGCCTTTCGCGGAATCCGATGTTTTCGTCAGGGCAGCTCGCTGAAGACCTGGCTCTATCGCATTGCCATTCGTGAAGCGTTGAATCACAAGCGTTGGTTCAAGCGCCACTTGCAAAAAAATGTCTCCATCGACGCGGAACCAGACGAGGGACATAACGCGATAGAAATCGAGGATTTAGGCGCAACTCCTTTTGACCAGCTTGCCGCCTACGAAGTTCAGCAAGCGGTGCAGCACGCCCTGCAGGAAATTCCGCAAGTGTTTCGTGGCGCCGTAATTCTTCGTGACTTGGAAGGCCTGAGCTACGAAGAGATCGCCGAAGTGTTGGAGTGCAGCGTTGGCACAGTGAAATCGCGCATCTTGCGTGGCCGCCGCGCGCTAAAAGATCTTTTGGAACCCCTGCTCGGTAAGAGAGAAATGCCCGCGAACACGCAAGCGTCCCGCGAACATTGGGGTGATTGCCACATTCGCGAGGGCTCGGTTCCTGGTTCCAAGCCAAGTGCAAGACCAAATTCAGGCCCAGCCATTAGGCTGCAAGCGGCACACGGGGAACTCCCATGATGTGCAACACCGTCCGCACCAAGCTGGCTGGCTATTTGGATGATGCGGTGACTGGCTCCGCTCTTGTGGAAGAGCGCATTCATATCCGCGAGCATCTGGAAGCCTGCGCGTATTGCCGGGAAGAGTTGCAGCGCTACCGCAAACTTTCCGTGCTGTTGTCTCGCGTGCCCAGAAATTTGCCGCCCGCCGATTTGGCGGTCCGCATTCGCGTTGCGGCCGCCCAGGCTCTGCCCACGCAGGATTTCCGTAGCCGCGCCCGCAGAATCCGCGACCGCGCGGAACTTCTGCTCGACAATGTTTTCCGGCCGCTCACCGTTCCCGCCACCGGCGGATTTTTCTCCGCCATTCTCGTTTTCGTAATCGTCTTGCAGCTCATCGTTCCGGGCATCACCGTACGCGCCGTTCCCAATGACGTGCCGCTGAATATTCTCCGCCCTGCGGAACTGATCACCCTTTCGGATTATCCTTCCTCGTGGGCCCCCGAGCAGCATGACGTCGAACTCTCTCTTCCCCACGGTTTGCTCATCGATGTCACCGTCGATAAGAACGGACAAATGGTCGGCTACCAGATTATTTCTGGCCCGCACAGCGTCGACCTGCGCCACCAGCTCGATCAGATGCTGCTGTTCTCCCGCTTCCGCCCGATGATGAGTTTCGGCCGCCCCACTTCCGGCGGTCACGTAATCCTGAGCTTCAGCGCCGTCCGCGTCCGCGGTTAGCGCATGAGCCCGCGTATTTTGGTGCAGGCTGGTAGCGCCGGCTTCGTGCCGCCGTGCAATCGCAGCGGCGTAGACAAGTTTTTTCAGTTGATTCTGAAACGGGGATTTACTAGACTACGCGCCATGATTCGCAACGCCTACTCGTATTGGTTTCGATTTTGGGTGCCACCTAAATAGGAGGCGAGGGGCGAATTTGTAGTCAAAGCAATAAAGAGAAAATTCCAACCCACTCGCCAGCGAGTGGGTTTTTTATTTTGCAGTGCGAATTTTCGCGGCGACGAAAAAAAGAGCAGAAATGGGACAGAAAGAAGACACAAAAAACGAGGATGGCCATGATCATCTCCATGAAGCTGCACGCCACACGTCAGGAAATCGATGAAGTCCGCACCCAAGTTGCATACTTCGGATACAAGGTGCATTCCATCGAGGGAGAGGAGCGCGTCGTGATCGGAGTCGTGGGAGTGGGCGATGTGACCGCGTGCTTGGAGTCCGTAGAGGCCATGCCGCAAGTCGAGAAAGTGGTGCGCATTTCCGCGCCTTACAAATTCGTAAGCAAGGAATTTCGCGCTGGCCGCACCCAGGTTCGCGTTAACGGGCTCGAAATCGGCGGTGGCGAATTTATCATCATGGCTGGACCGTGCTCGGTGGAATCGGAAAAGCAGATCATGCAGGCCGCAGAAGGCGTGGCCAAAGCCGGCGCAAGAATGTTGCGTGGGGGCGCCTTCAAGCCGCGCACCTCTCCCTACGATTTTCAGGGCATGGAAGAAGAAGGCCTGAAACTCTTGCAGAAAGCCAAGAACGCCACCGGCTTGGCTATCATCACCGAGGTAATGAGCGATCGCGACGTGGATTTGATCGCGCAATACGCCGACGTGATGCAAGTAGGCGCGCGCAACATGCAGAATTTCGTCCTGCTTAAAGCGCTCGGAAAGTGCGGTCGCCCCGTTTTGCTGAAGCGCGGAATGAGCAGCACCATGAAGGAATTGTTGATGTCCGCCGAGTACGTCGTTGCCCACGGAAATCCCGACGTGATTCTCTGCGAGCGCGGCATCCGCACCTTCGAAACCGCCACCCGCAACACCTGCGACATCGCCGCCATCCCCGCGTTAAACGAACTGACCCACCTGCCGGTCATTCTCGACCCCAGCCATGCCACCGGAAAGCGCAGCCTCGTCCCCGCGGTAGCCCGCGCCGGTGTAGCCATCGGCGCCGACGGCCTAATCGTCGAAGTCCATCCCGCCCCCGAAAAAGCAATAAGCGACGGCGCTCAATCCCTTGATCTCGCCCAATTCGACCGTATGATGCAAGACCTGCGTCCCTACATCGAACTCTGGGAGACATCACGCAAAACCGAAACCCTTGCCGCCGCCGGTTGAAAGCCGGCCGCCTCCCTAATGCGTTTTTGCTGAAGGTGGCTCTCCAAAGCTAAGTTCTGAAATGAAACCTGAGCCTTCCGAGCTAGCGAGCCGGCTGAGGATCGCGATTTACAGCAGTGCAATTTTGCTCCTCGATTGAAAATCGGTGAGAGCATGTATTGACAGCCGGCCCCAAAAAGCAAACGATGGCTTCCTGAAGGAACAGCCCCAGCCGCTTCCCGCCTAGGCTCAGTTCGCCGAAGCCAGCTGAACAATGATCAAGGAGACATCCAATGCGCCCAGTGCGTCGAATTGTGTCTTTGGCTCCAGTGTGTCTCATTATTTTGATGATTGCCGCGCAGCGGCCGCAGAGCGGCAGCGCGCAATCCGCGCAAGACATTATTACGACTTATGCCGGCGGAGGGCCCAATAACGTTCGTGCGACCAGCGCCAACGTATTACCGAACGGAATTGCTATCGACAGCCTCGGAAATTACTGGATAGCAAGCGCCAATCAAGGCCGCGTTTTCAAGATCGATCCCTCGGGTTTCCTCACCAGCCCGAAAGCCCTAACCAACGTCCCAGCTCAGTCGGTCGCTGTCGATTCCTCTGGCAATGTGTATGTCTCAGAGGGGTGCGTGATTCTCAAGTTCGTGCCAAGTACCGGGGCGAGCAGCATCTTCGCAGGCGTGCCCGCAAATTGCGGCTATAACGGCGACAATATCTTGGCAACGAAAGCTCTGCTCTATGGCGTAGGGGGGATGGCATTTGATCGATTTGGCTCTCTTTTCATCGCCGATTCATTCAATCAGCGTATCCGGGTGATACAAACCGACGGCATTATCAGCACTGTTGTCGGAAATGGCATTCAAGGTTTCTTCGATGATACGTCGCCCATAATTGCTGAGTTGTCCAATCCCAATGGAGTGGCCTTCGATACCGCGGGCAACCTGTACATCGCAGACACCGCAAATTCGCGGATCCGCTTTGTACAAACCTTTGGAACGCATGGAGCGTTCAATCTGATCATCAGTGTGGCCGGAAGTACTACCGCAGGCTACTCAGGCGACGGCAGTTTAGCCACTAGCGCGCAGTTATACTATCCGACGGCCGTGTCCGTCGATCCATCGGGCGGGATTTTCGTTGCAGATAGCGCTAACGGCGTTGTCCGGGAGTTCCAGATTGGCGGCGTGATCCGGACGGTGGCGGGGATCTATGCGGGAGGAACCTCCTCTTTTGGAGGGCCCGCGACGAGCACCTTCCTCGGTCGGATAAGCTCCGTGGCGGTGGATGCCTCAGATAACATGCTCATTGCGTCAGACATGTACCTCTCCAAAGCTCCGCTTGGTGGAAACATTAACGTCGTCGCGGGAAATGGTACGTGCTGCTTCAGCGGCGACCACATTCCGGCTGCGGACGCTACCTTAAACCGTGCCACTTCGGCGAGCCCCGATAGCTCCGGGAATCTTTACATTGCCGATACCAATAACTGCATCATCCGAAAGGTGACCACGATCGGAATCATCTCTACCGTAGCTGGCATCGCGACGGACTGCAGTGATGATTTCTTGGCCGGCGGTGCCAACGGCAGCACCTTGCGAAATCCCACCAAGGCGGTGATGGACCATCAAGGGGACCTCCTGATTGCCGACACCTGCCTTATCTGGAAATCCGCCGCGATCACCCATCACATGACGCGATACGCGGGAACGGGCAACTGCGGTTTCAGCGGAGATGGCGGCCCCGCTGTCAATGCGTTGCTTGCCGGTTCTTTTGGCATCGCACTGGACCGAGCCGGCGATTTGTATATCGCGGACAACGGCAATCAGCGAGTACGCAAAGTCAACACCTCCGGTATTATCACCACAATCGCGGGCGACGGTATTCAAGGTTTTGCTGGCGACGGCGGCCTCGCTACCCGTGCGCAGCTCAATGCACCCAATGATGTCGCGGTTGATATGCGGGGCGATCTTTATATCGCCGATACCGGCAACAATCGTATTCGCGTCATTTCCAATGGAAAAATTCACACGTTTGCAGGTAATGGCGGCACAAACTACAACGGAAGCGGAACGAGGGCGACGCAAACTAGTCTGCTTCTGCCAGCCGGCGTGGCCGTTGATTCGGCGGGTGACGTGATCATCGCTGACACGTATGTGCAGCGCGTGGCATGGGTGGATGGCGCTGGTATCCTCTACACTCTGGCGGGTATTGGAAACAGCTCGCCGGGTTTTTCGGGCGACGGCGGCCTCGCAACCCGCGCTCAATTAGATTACCCGGACGGTGTGTCTGTAGACCTGCCTGGCAACATTTACGTCACAGAGCCTGTTTTCCCCAGTACTGCAGGCCGCAGTCGCGTTCGCAAAGTTTCCGCCATCGCCAACCTGAACGCTTCCGCGAGTAGCCTTTCCTTCGGCTCGGAAACCATTGGAAAGACCAGCACTGCTCGAGTTGTCACTTTGACGAGCGTCGGACCCTTGGAAATCAGCAGCATCTCGCGGAGCGGAGATTTTACTTACACGGATCATTGCCCGGCCTACCCGAGCTCGGGTTCCAGTTGCGTTGTGGACGTTTTCTTCAAGCCCACTGCCATAGGGACGCGAACCGGTTCGCTGACGATTCACACCGATGGCTACTTTAATAAAGCGTTGACGATTCACCTGACCGGTACCGGTGTCATCTAACCCAGCTTCTTTGGCAGATTCCGTGCCGTAACGTCGCGTGCGAGAGCCGTTAGCGGCCAGATCCGAGCCATAAAGAAGATGCTGGGCCCCAATCAGGGCTGCGCTCCCGTCCTGTTCACGTTGCCTAAACGCGTGCTTGGCTACGCCAGTGTGTCGTCGGGGAGGGGCGTACAGTCCTGCGAAATTGGGCTGGTGTCATGGCGGTATACCTCTTGAAGGTGCGCGTCATGTGGCTTTGGTCAGCGAAACCACATTCGGCGGCGATTGTGACGATTCCTTGATCGGGATCCAGCAATTTTTCGCACGCCGATCGGATCCGCCGCCGCTGGAGCCATTCTCCGGGAGTCTGGCGAGTGAGGCGGCGGAAGACGCGGGCTAAATACACGGGGTGCACCCCCGCTTCTTGCGTCAAATCAGAGATGCGCAGATCGCGCGGGAAGTCAAAATGGAGCAGCTCGATGATTCGGCCCCACCACGGCGGGGTTCCCATCTTGTCCACTTCCAAAGCGGCCGCAGCCGCCAGCAGCTCCGAAACCAACACGTCGACCGTGAGCGCGCTGGCGGCACTTCCTTCCCTGTATTCGCGATATAGCTGGATCCCGACGCAGGTCAGTCTCCCCCCGGCGCAATCGTGAATGGTCTCTGGTTCGCGGTGCACTTGGAGGAATTCGTCAATCCAGCTGGCACCCAGTTCCAGGGTGAACAGGTGAACTCCGCCGGGTGCGATGCGGCCGTCGTGCTTGGAATCCGAATGCGTGAAAGCGGCGGAGAAAGGCGCGAAGCAAATCCTTCCGGAGGGCGTAGACTCATCGTATTTTCCTGCCAGCGTTAGGTGATAGAACGAGGTGTGATGGGTGTGGCGGGGAATATCTTGTGCATCGGGGTGAACGAGTTCGGCAAAAAGCAAGCCACGGCTGCGGAACTGGCTGAATATGTTGCCGTGGCACTTCGGGCACCGCGGCAGAGACGTGCGAGATTGCACGGCCGGAGGAACGGATGAGGATAGCGGCTGTGTCGACACGCTGCTTAGACGACCCGGCATGGACAAAGTAATCGCGCAACCTGGATCCTGGCGGCACTTCAGCGTAGTGAGGTTTCATTTGTTCTATACAATCGCCACGCTGCTGCTCCACAGTCGGACTCATGCGCAACATTTTGCAACGCCTTCGAGGTACGTTTGCGGTGGTGGCGCTGGTAATTAGCTCCCGCTTATTTGGGCAAACTACGCCAAAGGCGGCTTATGACTTTTCGTTGCCGCGCGAAGAGCGAATCAAGCTGGCAGAAAGCGCGGCTCCTCCAGAGATATCAGGAAAGGCGACGGTCTACCTGCTGGAACACAACGGCTACGTCAAGGTTCGCGAAGGCAGCAACGGATTTTCGTGCTTCGTCGATCGGCAAACCCCTTTGAATCAGGAACCGACCTGCTTCGACGCGGAGGGCAGCGCCACCACGTTACTCACCCGAATATTCGTGGAAGAGCAGCGCGGTCTGGGCAAGACCGAGGACCAGATAACCGCTGCAGTTGAAGCAGGCTACAAATCCGGCAAGTTCCGCCCCCCGCAAAAGTCGGGCGTCGTATACATGATGTCCAATAACGGCTACCTGTTCATTCCCGGCAAGACGGAACTGGTCCACATTCCCGCACATCTGATGTTCTACGCCCCGTACGCCACCACCAAGGATATCGGCTCGCCTCCAGCCGTCATGAACATGCCGCGAATAATCCGGGAAGGCCAGCCCGATGCATACATCATCGTAATTCCGGCCCAGCCCACTCCGAAGAACTAGTACGGCGTCGTAGCGCCTCAATTGTTGCAACCGTCGGCAGCCCATGCGATAAGGCAATTTCGGGCAAGTCTCCATTTCTTGCCCCATCGGACAGTTGTACCGATGATGCTCGACTAGTAAAATAAGCCGATGAGCGTGCAATCGAGCTCGTTTCGGCTGAACGTTCGCGAATTCTCTTCGCCCAACGCCCTTCCCGCATTCCAAGATAAACCGGCGCACAGAGGTCCCACAACGCTCCGAGTTTCCTTGTCGGCCGACCGGTTTGCTCTCGGGAATCGCCGGCGAAAGATGAGTCATAACCATCTTCAGAATCAACACTTGCAGAAGTGTATCAAAACAAAGCACTTTAACCGGGATTGTATACTTGACACAAGGACGCTCCCCTGCTATGCTTTCTTCATGTTCTTACGGTTCAACTTCTCGACATGCTTCTTGAGAATCTTGTGGCCCTTCGGTGTGAAGAGGTGCTTCATAGCCTCTTCGGTTGTCATGTCTTTGGGATGCTTCTCTTTCTTTTTCATGGAGTCCTTATGAGCAAAGAATTAGACCTTTGCGAACTGATCGAAGCTTTCGGCAACGATGAGAAGTGCCGCGCATACTTAGAGCGCCTCCGCTGGCCTAGGGGCGTACAGTGCCCCGAATGCGGCTCCAGCAAGGTCTACCGCATCCTGAAGCGCAGTCAGTTTGTGTGCGATGCTTGCACGCACCAATTCAGCGTAACGGCGCAGACTATCTTTCACGACACCCACCTCCCGCTTTGGAAGTGGTTTCTTGCAACGTATCTGCTCTGCGAGTCGCGCAAGGGCATGTCCGCGAATCAGATGAAGCGCCAGCTTGGAATCAGCTATAAAACGGCATGGTACCTCTGCCATCGCATACGCGCCGCGATGCTGGAAATAGCGCCAGAAAAACTCGGCGGCACTGTTGAGATAGATGAAACCTATGTGGCAGGCAAAAAGCGCCGCTGGCGTGCGAAGAATGACGCTCAGGTAGTTATCGGCATCCGCCAGCGTAATGGCGATCTTAGACTCATTCGCGCTGCCGACGCACGGTCTGCCACGGTGCGCGAAATTATTGAGTCTAACATCGGGGCGCACGTCGAAGTGATTATGACGGATGAATCGGCCATCTATCCGTGGGCGCTCAATCACATGCACAAAGAAGTCCACAAGACCGTCAATCACTCCAAGCAATACGTTCATGGCGACGTTCACACAAACACCGTGGAATCGGCTTTCTCGCTGCTCAAGCGCGGCATTGTCGGCACGTGGCATAAAGTCTCTGCGAAACATCTCCCGGCTTACCTAGACGAAATGTGCTTCCGGTTTAATAACCGCAAAAATCCGTTCCTCTTCCGCGATACGATGCTCAAACTAATAGATTCTCCGAACCTCGAATACAAACACTTGACCGCCACGGTGCAGGATGCAGCTTAGGGATTAATAGATTCCCTAAGCTTTTTTAGAAACTCGATTTTTTTCCCATAATCCGGTTGGGATGTAAATGCCTCCACGGCTTGCTGGTCGAATTTGTCACCGAGAACCTTAACGACGAGCCCATCCCAACCAGGGGCACTCCGGACCTTAAGCAGAAAATCTATTGCGCCGATTTTCTCTTCTGACGGCGTACACGGTGGTGATGTTCCGTTGATAGCCACATGATCTGCATCGAACTGGCCACGATTGTCTACAGCCGTTCCGTTGGGAACATTAATAACGGAACAAGTAAAGGAGGATTTGGCACCCTTGCGATTCAAGACACCTATCGGACCATTAAGCGAGGCATCTTCAGAAGCACGGGGCTGCGGAGGGATAATGGTAGTACCATTTCCGATTCCATCGGCAGGGTTACTGTTACCCGATCTCTTCTTCGACCTAGGACTTTTAGTTGGCATTCCATTTTGTAGGGGCTGCCGAGTCACTTGGGTTGCGTTGGGTTCCGTAGCGGGAATCGGCGGCTGTTCCGCTACGGTCCGCGCTTTTTGGGGGATGGTCAGCTTTGTATTCAGCGGAATTCCTATAGCCAAGGTCGATTATCAAAGCCAAAGCACCAACCCCGAGGAACCCAAACACTCCCATTAACAACACAAAAGCCCAAGTACTCTCAATCCTTAAGGCCTTGTGAATGCCCTCAACAATTTCATACATATAGCTCCTTTTCCTCCACGGCGGACGGGTTCTCATCTTGACCCGCCAGTAGGGAGTTTAACACACGCCTTGCTTGAAGTATATAATCCCGCTTTAACTCCCTTTAGAATGAACACTTCTGCAAAAACGGGGGAGGGGGCCTTCCATACAAACTGGATTTCACTGTGAAATGTGCCGCCTGGGCGCGTCACGCCGTATCGTGCAGGTTAACAGGACAGGCTAGGAATGCGTCTTGAGATCTGGGATTGGCGCGAGCGAAGAGTGGTGATACGACTTGGGAAGTCGCGTTGAGTTCGGCTTAGGGATCGGAGCATCCATGGTGAGCGCCGGGCGCGTTCCCGCACAGCCCGCAGAAAACGAGGTGGTTGCTCTCGTGGCAGCGGCGCGCACAGGGGACCGTGGTGCCTTCGGACATCTTTACGAGCGCTATGCACGGATGGTCCACGGGATTTTGCTGGGGCGGGTGCCGGTGGGAGAAGTCGAGGATCTGGTGCAAGACGTGTTTATTGCGGCGATGCGCCAAGTGCATACCTTGCGGGATGTGAGGTGCTTCGGCGCTTGGCTGGCAACGGTGGCACGGAATCGGGCTAATGATTTTCACCGAAGGTCGGTGGAGGTGGTGCGGTTCGCGGAGGAGGCCCCGGATGGATCGGTGGAGCAGGGCGCCGGTACGCCGGGCGATGACGGTGCGGCGATTCTGGAGACGATACGAGGATTGCCGGAGGCTTATCGGGAGACGCTGATCATGCGATTGGTGGAGGGTATGACCGGACCGGAGATTGCCGAGCGGACCGGGCTAACCGCGGGCTCGGTGCGGGTCAACCTGCATCGCGGAATGCAAATGCTGCGGGAGAAGCTAGAGTGAGGCAAGCCACCGAAGAACAGCGGCGCAGCCGTCGGCTGCAGTTTGTAGAGTGCGGCGGTCGTCTGGCCGCCGCTTTTGAGGTCGATAGGCAGATAAGGGCTTATGAGTAATCAGCGCGATGTGATGAAAAACCAATATCTCTGGGATGGCTCGGGCGAGCCGGACGCAGAAGTTCTTCGGCTGGAGCAGGCGTTAGGGAAGTTTCGACATGCGGGGCGGGCGCCCGAGCTTCCTGCAGCGGGACGCGAGTCAAACAAGGATTTGCGCGGAGCGGGGGTCTGGTTTCAGTTCGCGGCGGTGGCGGCCAGCGCCTTGGTGATTTTCTCGGTGTGGACGGGATTGCACCA
>Ga0307479_10001176_pt1 | contig 23806 bp, 20 predicted proteins | sample atmos_gasesECM4C_FD_203743 | JGI IMG/M metagenome (GOLD analysis project Ga0307479, IMG submission 203743) | Hardwood forest soil microbial communities from Morgan-Monroe State Forest, Indiana, United States - atmos_gasesECM4C_515 | ecosystem: Environmental > Terrestrial > Soil > Temperate... | reverse complement strand
CATGGCCGAGGACGCCGGCGCAGCCGATCTGATCGCGGGCGGACGCCTTCAGCTCGGCATCAGCAGAGGGTCGCCCGAGCAGGTGATCGATGGCTGGCGACATTTCGGTTATCAACCGGCCGAAGGCCAGAGTGACGCCGACATGGGGCGGCGTCATGCGGAAATCTTCTTCGATCTGCTGCGCGGTCAGGGCTTTGCTCAGCCGAATCCACGACCCATGTTTCCAAATCCGCCGGGGCTGCTGCGCCTGGAACCCTATTCTGACGGCCTGCGCGACCGGATTTGGTGGGGCGCCGGCTCGAACGCCACGGCAATCTGGGCAGCAAGGCTCGGGATGAACCTGCAGAGCTCGACACTCAAGAACGACGAAACAGGCGAGGCTTTCCATGTGCAGCAGGCCGCCCAGATCCGGGCCTACCGCGCCACCTGGAAGGAAGCAGGCCATGCGCGCGAGCCGCGAGTCTCAGTCAGCCGCAGCATCTTCGCACTGATGGACGATCGTGACCGCACCTATTTTGGGAGCGGGCGCGAAGATGATGACCAGATCGGATTCATCGACGAGAGGACCAGGGCGATCTTCGGCCGCAGTTATGCTGCCGAGCCGCATGTCCTGATCGAGCAGCTCAGGAAAGACGAAGCTATCACCGAGGCCGATACGCTGCTGCTGACCGTCCCCAATCAATTGGGCGTTGCCTACAACGTGCACGTGATCGAAGCGATTCTGACCCACGTCGCTCCCGCCCTGGGGTGGCGCTAACGAAGCGGCCTAGCATATTTCACTAAAAGGAGTCAGTCTTTGCCCGATCAGTTCAGTTCTACACTGAGAAACCGGACACCGAACGAATCGGCGTTATCCTGGCCCCAATCGTAGAGCGACTGCAGCATCGGCTTCAACATTTCGCCACGTCTGGTCAGGCAATACCGCGACGTACTACCAGAGCGTTCCTGCCTCACGAAGCCGGCCTCACAGAGATCGCGCAGCCGTTCGGTCAGTATCTTGTCGCTCAGCGACGGAATGTCGTGACGCAATTCGCCGTAGCGCATCGGCCGCACTTTCAGCCTGCTGAGGATTACCGTCTTCCACTTCCCACTGAGGAGATCGATCGAGAATTCCACGGGACAGCCATATTTTCGTTTCGCCTTACGCATGATCCACGCTCCGATTCTACTTTCCATCTGGTTCGTTGAAGGCTGCCATCAATCCATCTAAGCACGCTTTTCGAGTTCGTTGAACGACAAGGAACACTCCAAAGCATGTCCCACGACAGTTCCATTCAGGAAGGGCACGAGAGCAGCGCAGGCACCCCGCGGATCGTCATAATCCGCAACGGCCCCTATTTGCTCGATGGCTCCATCCCCGTTGTCGACCCTCTCGGAGTTTCCGTTGCCGCAAATGCACCGGTCCGGCTGTGCCGCTGCGGTCAGTCGCAAACCAAGCCGTTCTGCGACAATAGCCACGTTGAACGCAGCTTCACCGGCGACAAGGACCCACGGCGCGTAACCGATAAGCTGGACGTGCATGAGGGCCAGCAGGCTTACCTGTTCGACAACCGCGGGACATGTGCGCATTCGGGTTTCTGCACGGACCGCCTCAAATCGGTATTCCACCTCGGAAAGGAGCCTTTCGTCTCACCGAGTGGCGCGAGACTGGACGATCTGGTGAATGCGGTGCGCAAGTGTCCTTCGGGCGCGCTTGGCATTGGCATCGACGCGGCACGCGATCCGAACCTTTCCGATACAAAACGCCCGCCGCAGATCGAAGTCACCAGGGATGGCCCTTATCGCGTCACGGGAAACGTCAGGCTGGTCGACGAGAACGGTGTACTCATTCCACAAAACGAAGGTGCGTCACGGGAGCACTTCAGCCTGTGCCGATGCGGGTCGTCCCTCAACAAGCCCTTCTGCAGCGGAATGCACTGGAGCGTCGAATTTCAGGATTCAGTTCCCGATCCACTGCATGAGCCAACGTTGTTCGAGTGGGTCGGAGGCTATCCCGCGCTGCTCGACGTGACTCGGATCTTCTATAGCCGCTACGTCCCGGGAGATCCGTTGCTTGGGCCATTGTTTGCAGAGATGTCGCCAGATCATCCGGAGCGCGTCGCCGCGTGGCTGAGTGAGGTTTTTGGTGGGCCACCCTTCTATACGGAACGATATGGCGGCTACCCACGTATGGTGTCGCAGCATATTGGCAAGCAGATCGCGCCGGAGCAGCGCGCGCGGTGGGTCACCTACATGTTGCAGAGCGCCGAAGATGCAGGACTGCCTTCCGACGCTGAATTTCGTGCTGCCTTCGTCGCCTATATAGAGTGGGGATCGCGGATCGCGATGGAGAATTCTGGCGCCGGGGTCAAGCCACCGGCCAACATGCCGGTGCCGCGATGGTGGTGGGTGTGCAATTCAACGCCCGGTTCACGTCCCACTGCGAAGGCTGGCGATGAATCGGGCGAGGTCAAAGCAGACCCGGCATTGCCAGGCGCGGACGAAGCCATTCGCTTCAACGATCATATTCGCCCGCTGTTTCGTGCGCTGGATCGCAACTCGATGCTGTTCGCCTTCGACCTCTGGAAGGAGGCGGACTTGCTCAAGCACGGAGAGCAGATTCTGCTTAGGTTACGTGCCGGCACGATGCCATGCGATGGCGCATGGCCCAAGGAGAAGATTGCGCTCTTCGAACGCTGGGTTGCCGGTGGAACGGCCGATACCGGTTCTTGCGGCTGACCATGGCCCATTTTGGCGCACGAAACGGCTGGACCGGATCGCATCCCGTTTCTCGCCGACCGGTCGATCGCGTCTTGTTGAAATTTTCGAGTCGGGCCTGTGCTGCTCTGTCTACTCGGGGGCTGCGCAGGCCAGCCGTCACGCCTGGGCGATCGGCCGCTTGTCTCGTGCTTGCGCTCCCGTCATCAGGCCTTCGATCCTCGATCCCTTTTCAAGAAGGACACGACGCAGCCGGCGGTACAGCCGATAATAATTGTAGAAAGGCACGCTCGGCCAAAGATGGTGCATCAAATGGAGATTCTGCTGAAGCGTGAAGATCGTCCCGCCGGCCCAGAGACTGATTCGCGTATTCAGATAGCGCTCCGTGCGATCGAACGGATGATGCGGCAACCATTGAAAGAAGATATTGAGAAGCAGCGCTGCGAACCTGATCGGCAAAAACCAAAGCAAGAGCCATTCGGCGAAATGTCCGGTGAGGATTGCCGCAACCAGTAGCGTTGGAGTGAGACAGGTGACAACTGCCATCTGCCAGGTCTCGGTTCCGATCAAAAGGCTGGTGATCCGCTCGTACCGGTCCCGATTGACGTATTTCAGCAACGGCAGCGGAATGAACGACATCATCGACATGATGCCCCACTTGGCGAAGAGCTGAGCCAAAGTTCCCTTTACGAAGATATCCGGATCGAGATCGGTATTGGTGTGCGAGTGGTGCTTCACGTGCGTTCGTTTGAGGAAGGGCACGCCAGTCCCATTCCGAGCGAGCCGGCCCAGCCTACGATTTCGTTCAACCACCTCCATCGCGGATAGCCCGGCGCGAGGTTACCGTGAATGCTCTCATGCACGAGGGTGTAGTGGGTATAGGATACCAACGCCAGGATCGGCGTGAAAAGCCAAAGCGGCATCAGGCGCGAGAATCCGAGAAAGACCAGCGCCACAAAAGTCGAGGGTAATGCCATTGCCAAGATCAACGTGGGCCACGCTACGGAGGGAGTGAGTTCTCGCGCGATTGCCTTCTCCTCGGCCGGCGAAACGGAAAGGTCATGTTGATCCGGCACGTAATTTGAAATCTTCCGATTTGGTAGCGACGTCAAAGCTGCCATACTTCCTCCATGTGGTCGATCGGTCCGCGCGATCCTTGTTCGAGCCTAATGTTTTCCGCGGGATTACGTCGGCCGCGCCCCGGCGACGCTGCCGGCACGCCCTTGAAATGCGGGATGCCCCGGCCATCCACCACCCGCGCATGGACGGTGCATTGGATGTCGCAACTCGAGCAGACGACGTTTTTGGCTTGAAATTGCTGATCGTTGCGCATGGGCCGCATCACCGATCCTCACTGGTCATCCGAATGGCTTGCCACGCGGCTTGCGCCGTCCTGTCGCCACTTCAAATCTTGAAGTTATATGGTATAACTTCAAATATTGAAGTGAGTCAAGCATGCGCGCTTCCGAACTTTGTGAAAATGACCTGCACCATCGCTCGGACGGTCGACGCGATCGGGGATCCCTGGACCATCATGATCATGAAGGAACCCTTTCTCGGCCAAAGGCGCTTTGACGACATCCAGACGTACACCGGCATGTCCCCGCACCTGCTGAGCGTCCGCATGAAAAAACTCGAGAAGGAGGGCATCGTGCAGCGCCGCGCCTACCAGCGGCTCCCGACGCGCCATGAATACCGGCTGACCGAGAAAGGCATCGACCTCTGGCCGATCCTGATCTCGTTGAAGGATTGGAGCGCAAGGTGGAGCAGATGGCCCGGCGGAGAACCTCTCAACATCCGTCACAAGGCCTGTGGTCATCTTACTTCGCTGAAGGTCGTCTGCTCCCATTGCAACGAGCCGATCAGCGCCCGTGATGTGACGCAGGAAATGTCACCCGCGATGGTCAGAGAACGCGCTTTGATGGCTCAGCGGGCGGCAACACGGAAAATCGCCGCCCGAGCGTAGGAACGGCATCGCAAATATCAGATGTAGCGCCTCGAGCCCGGCAGCCTGTCGTGCCGTGACGCATGGACATCCAGACCCGTCCGGCGCTTATTCTCCGGCAAACTTGTCCAGGCCTTTGCGCTGCAACCATTTGGATAGTTCGTCCGCAACGGCTTCGTTATTGAGATCGGCAAGGGCGATGTGGGAGTTGCCGTGCAAACCCGCATCGGGGAGCAGCAAGACCTCGCAGTCTCCTCCGTGACGATTGACGATATCGCAGAAGGTCCGTGCCAGCTTGACGGAGGCGGCCCAGATCGGACGCGAGTCGGTGTAGTCGCCGAACACCATCTGGATCGGAAACTTCGTCAGCTTCATGAACTCGGCCAGCGGCACGGAATTGGGACCGAACGGTGCGCCCGGCTTGGGCTCGGGCCCCTCGCCCTCCGGGAAGACGAAGCCCGGCGTTTCGTAGGCAACAATGCCTTTCATGTTGCCGCTTTTTGCCTCGAGTGCCGACAGCAGCGCGCGCCAGCCGCCCGCGGAATTGGTGAGGGCGACGACGTGGCCGATCTTGTCGATAGCCTGGCCCCCGGCCTCCGCCTGCAACAATGCGTTCTCGAGGGTATCGAACTCGTCGTAACGGGCGCGCGTCGCCTGGTTCCAGGCTTCCTGATCGGCCGTCGGAAACTGCAAGCCCGGATTCCAGTTGGGCCAGGTCAGGCCGAAACGCCAGGCGGCAAAGTTGCGTTGATCGAAATATTCCGGCGTGTAGGTGATCGGCTCGCAACTCCAGTTCGCGCGACCGACGCGCGGGCCGTCCCACAGGTAAACCGGATATCCCTTGCGCAGGAAAATGCTCTTGTAGCCTTCGCCGCCGTCCCAGCGGTTCTCCCACACTTTCGTGCTGGAACTATGCCACATGATCAGGCCGACGCTGCGCCTCTTCGCCGGGATAAAGTATTCGACGTAACCGTGGTCGCAAGACAGTGTCTGGCTGGGATCACCGGGTTTGGTGATCACCCTGCCGCCGACCTCATACGCGCCCGTCGATTCCAGGATGATCGGAGACTTCGCTGGTTTGCGATCCTCTTCAGCGACAGCCGGATTGCCGAGGGCGGCAAACAACAATGCCGCGGCATACGGCTTCAACCATTTCCAGCCGTCGGAGCGCTTTCCACTGCAATTCATGATCTGCCTCCTCCTCCTCACGACGCGGGCTGCGGGCGCTTGGAATCCGTCGCGGGCGCGGGCCCAAAGCCAAAGCCGACATTGGGCGGGGAACGCCATGCCGCCAGCATCACGATGGCGCTGAGGGAAAGCAGAGCCAGGCTGATAGCCGGAACGATCATTGCGGCCAGCGCACTGCCGGACCAATGCGCGACCCAGGGCATCAGGTTCTGCGACAGGAAGCCGCCGAGGCTGCCGAGCGTCGTGATCGCCGCCATGGCAGCGGCGGCGTGGGCGCCCTTGAAGATCTGGGACGGCAGATACCAGAAGCAGGGAAACATCAGCGAGATGCAGGGCGTACCGAGCACGAACGCGACATAGCGCATCCAGTTTTCCGGCAGCCACGTCGACATCAGGAAGGCGGTCGCGCCGCTCAGCGCGATCAGCGCCATGCCGATGAGAACGCTGCGATGCTCGCGCAGATGCCGCGGGATCCATAGCAGCATCAGCGCCACCATGGCCCAGGGCAACGAATTCAACAAGCCGTTCTGTGTGCTGGTCGCACCAAAACCTTTCACGACGGTGGGCAACCAGTAGATCACGCAATAGAGCGCAAGCGTGATCATCGAATACACCAGCGAGAACGCCCAGACCCTCCAGTCGAGCAGGACCCGAAGCGGATTGGTGTGCAGCGCTTTCGAGATTTCCCCGCGCGCCAGTTCGCCGGCGAGCCAGGACTTTTCGCAGTCGCTGATGAATACGGCGTCCTGTGGTCCGTTCGGCAGATATTTCATGATCAGCACGAACAACAGCACCGTGGGCAAGCCGGTGGCGATGAACACCCACTGCCAGCCGGCGAGACCGAGCGCGCCGTCGAGATTGAGCAGCAGCCCTCCGAACAGCGAGCCGAACATGTTGCCAAGCGGGCTGCCGATCGTCATCAGCGCGATGGCCTGAACGCGATAGCGCTTCGGAAACCACAATGTCAGATAGAAGATGATGCCGGGATAGGCGCCGGCTTCCGCAGCGCCGATCAGAAAGCGGGCGGCGGCGAAAATCGAGCCGCTGAAGGTGAAGCCGAGCAGGACGGTGAGCAGTCCCCATGTCAACAGAATGCGCGCGAACCATAGCCGGGCGCCGAACCGGTGCGCGGCGAGCGCGCTCGGCACCTCGAACACGAGCGAGCCGATGAAGAACAGCGACGAGGCGAGGCCGTAGGCCGTCTCCGACATGCCGAGGCCGGAGACCATCTGCAGCTTGGCGTAGCTGACGTTGGACCGGTCGATTACCGACAACATCATCAAGGCCACCATCAATGGCATGATCCGCCACATGATGCGGTACATCACCGCGTCGCCGTCGCGATCTACCCGATCCATCGTGATTCCTCCTTTGCCGCTTCGTTGGGCGCGCGCCGCTTTTCGCGGTCTTTGCGCTTGTATTGCTAAGCGGCGTTCTGCGCGGCCGACTGCGTCACCGGAAGATCGAGGAACCGTGCGGCGTTGTCGCTGATGAGCTTCCTGATCGCGGGACGCGGCATCTGCAGATCGAGCAGGATCTGGGTGATGCTGCGGAAGCCATCGACCGGGCGCTGCGAGCCCTGCAGCCCGAGGTCGGATGACAGAATCGTGTTGTCGACGCCGGCCACTTCGATCAGGTGCGCGAGATCATCCGGGCTGTACTTCAAGGACTTGCCCTCGATGAACATGCAGATCGAATGCTCCATCTTGACACCGCGCGCGACCAGCTGGCGGATATCGGTGTCGTTGCAACCGACGATGTAGGTCGGATGATTGACCATCATCTTCTTGACGCCGCGCCGCGCCGCCTCGTCGAACAGGACATGCAGTTCGGCGGCATGCAGATGACCACCGGCCAGGATGATGTCCGCCTCGGCAATGAGATCGATGACCTTCTTGGTGTCGTCCGTGAGCTTGCCATTGGCGTCCAGCGATGACAGCGGGATCGGATCGAGCATTTTCTGCGAGGTCTTTGGGAAGGTTGAGTTGCCGCTCGCCATGGCTTTGACATGGTTCGCCGCCGACAACGTCGGCATCCAGACGATCTTGCCGCCGAGCTTGATCGCGTGGTCGACGGCATACGGGTTGATGCCACCCGACGCATTGTTCAGCGCAATGCCCGAGAACAGCTTCACATTGGTTTCGGGGAACATCTTCTCCAGCAGGATCGCATGCGCCATGCCGGCATAGAAGTGATCCTTGTAGAGCACGGCGCGGAATTTCGCGGCCGCCGCATCAAGCAGCTCCTCGTGATGATCGAGAATGCGCGGCATCGCAGCCGGACCGCTATGGCAGTGCAGATCGATCGCGCCGACCAGAAGCTCGGCGACATCAGCGGCCCGCGACAGCGGCGGCAACGGCACAGTGTTCGGGTAGGACACTTGTTTGTCGGCCATGGTCAGGGCCCTTTCGGTTGAAGACGTGTCAGGCAGCGGATTTGCCGGCGGGGGTTTGCGCCGGCATCGGATAGTCGTCCGCGTTCAACACCCAACCTGGCTTGGCCGAGAAATCCACGCGCGGCGGGCAGAAGATGTCGACGAGAACATTGAGGTTGGGATCGATTGCCTGCGAGGTATGAATGGCCGGTGGCGGGATCACGGCGATGGAGGGCGATCCGCAGCTTTCGTGATCGTCGTTGCGCCACTCGCCCATGTCCGTCGTCCATGGCCAGCGCAGGTGGTGAATAAAGCTGCCGGCCAGCGCCAGCGAGCATTGTTCGAAATCGTCATGGTGATGCGGCGACATCTTGGTCGTGTCGCGCGGGCCGTTTTTCGGCTCGAGGAAATTCACCATGAAGGTCGAGCAGCGGAAGATCCGCCCGAACCGGCCCGGCGTTGCCGCGACGCCGAGACTGTAGCTCCGGATCTTCCGGCCGCCGACGGCCTCCGGCCACGGCTCGAACGGCGGCAAATTGGGATGAGCCTTCGCGTAAGACGAGGCATTGGAGCACAGCCTTGCGAGATCTTCCGATCGCGTCGTCATCATACGCACCACCTTGGCCGCGCCCCCTTGAGCGTGACGGAGCTTGCGCCCGCCGGCACGAAACTGATGGAGTGACCGCCGACGACCACGCGCTCGTTGCCCCAGACGATTTCGGCGCCCGCCCCTGGATCGGGAAGCAGCACGACATATTCGTCGGGCTGACTGGTGCGGCTCAGCACCGCGCCGTTGTCGGCGTCGCTGTAGACGATGATGAAGTTCTGGCCGCGGGCGTACCAGGTGCGTGCGCCGTGCCGATTTTCGGCCGGCGGCGTTTGGTAGAATTTCGCATACTCGGCGCCTGCGAACCGGGTGGCGGCGGGTTTTGTGCCGACTGAAGCAGCGGCGAGCGCTGCGCGGGGATCAGTGCTGTGATACATGCGGGCCATCCGTGGTTTGAACGAGGGTTTTGAGATCGTTGAGTGTTTGCGCGGCGGCCCGGCGCATCTGGCCCTGATCTGACGAGATGATGAAGGCGCTGGCGCCGAGATCGGCGAAATCCCTTGCTTGCGCCGAGCTTGCAACCATCACGCAGACCGGCTTGGCGGCTTTCTTCGCCGCTGCAATCACTCGGGCGACCGCGTCCTTCACGGACGCGTCGGCCGACGATTTGGCGCCGAGAGCGACGGTGAGATCACCACGACCGATGAAGAGCCCGTGGATTCCGTCGACGGCGGCGATGGCGTCGATGTGATCCAGCGCTTCGGGATCCTCGATCATCGCGATCGCGCAGACCGATGCATCCTGTTCATCGACGAGGGCCCACATCGGCGTGGCGCCAAAGGCGCCGGCACGGGGCGAACCGGAATAGCCGCGCCGTCCGCCGCGGTATCGCGCGGCGGCGGCCATCGCGCGCGCCTTCTCGACCGTCGCGACATGGGGCACCAGCACACCGGCCGCGCCGCAATCCAGGCAAGACAGGATCTTGGCCGGATCGTCCGACGACACCCGCACGATGCCTGCGAGGTTGCTGGCGCGCGCAGCCAGCAGCACGACATCGGTTATGGCGCGATCGAACGGCGCGTGCTCCTCGTCGATCACGACGAAATCGTAGCCGAGCGCGCCGAATATCTCGGTCGCGTGCGTGGTCGGCGTCTTGATGAACGAGCCGACGACGGCTTGCCGCGCGGAGAAGCGGCGGCGGAATGACGAAAAATGCGGCCTGACGTCTCCGGACACAGTTGCTCCTCCCTGGCCATCTGCACGGGCCGCCTTCGCAAAGACGGGCCCCGACGTGGCGCTTGGCGAAAACCATTGCAGGGTGGACGCCGATCGGCCATAGCTATTCCGCCGAGTTCCACCAGGTGGAATTCAGGGTATGCCGCTCAAATCCGACACCGTTGCAGCCGCCTCCCGCACGCTGTTGCTGCTGGAGGAACTCAATCGCCACCGCGTCACCTCGATCGACCGCCTGCACAAGGCGACGGCGCTGCCGAAATCGACGGTGGTGCGGTTGATGAAGTCGCTGTGCGCGATGGGCTATGCCGCGAACGACCGGCGGCAGGGAGGCTACGCGGTCGCCTCGCGGGTCAAATCGCTAAGCAACGGCTTTCACGGCGATCCGCTGGTGGTGGAGGCCGCGCGCCCGTGGGCGCTCGCCTTCACGAGGCAATATCACTGGCCGATCGCCATCGCCGTCCTCGACAGCAGTTCCGTCGTGGTGCGCTTCAGCACCATTCCCGATAGCCCGGTCTCGCCATTTCACGGCACCCTCAACACGCACCTCAGCCTGCTCGGGCGGGCGCTGGGGCGCGCCTATCTGGCCTTCTGTCCGATGAGCGAACGGTCGATGCTGCTCGACATGCTGACACGATCGCAGGAGCCCGAAGACAAGCTTGCCTCCGAGCGCAAACGCGCGTTGTCATTGCTGGCCACAATCCGCAAGCAAGGCTTCGCCGAACGCGACCAGATGGTCGAACCGCGCTCGTCGGGCACGATCGCGGTTCCCATCATCGTCAATCGGCGCGTGCTCGCCACCGCCGGCATGACCTACTTCATGTCGGCGCTCGACCGCGCAGACGTCGTTCAGCGCTACGTGCCTCTTCTGAAAAGCCTGGCCGGCAACATCGCCGCAAGTGTCTCGTTGTTGCAGGAGTAGAGCCTCGGGGATCGCAGGCGCCGGTAGATTCCACGCTTCGGATGTCGCTTCTCGCGCATTCTGCAGACGGATGCGTTGGAGCAGTTGCTTCCAAATTCCAGCATCGCGCCGACCCGCCAACTCTATTGCTGCATCTTGAGCCGACGTCGATGAGCCGCTTGTTTGGCGCGGTTGCCGCAGATGGCCATGCTGCACCACCTGCGCGCGCGGCCTCGCGTGTGGTCGGCAAACATCAGCGTGCAGGCCGGCCCCTCACATGCCTTCACGTTTCTGAGGTCTTCCTCGCAAACGAATTTCGCCAGCGCTTCCCCGATCGGCAGAAGCAGCGCCTCCGGCGACCTCCACCGGCGCATCGTTCGAAACTCGAAGCCAGGGCCGTGGTCGTGGGCCACGATTCGCCCGAACCCTTCATCGCGTTCGAGCAACCGGTTCAGCGGCTCCAACTCGCTCAGGTCTTCTGAAGTGAGTGGCCGCCCTTTGCGCTGCCGAACGAACCCTCTGAACCATTCGCGCAGGCTTCTCGCCTGAGCCGCGACGTTGTCGAACTCTCCAGGCATCGCCTGGGCCCGCAAAGTTTCAAGTGCATCAGTTGGTACGAGTTGCGCCTGCTCCAGCCAGGCCAGCAGACCATCGCCGTCGCCGATCCAATCAATTTCCACGTCCACTAGCGTGGCGACCGAATTGAGGAAATCCAGACCGAGCGCGTCGGCGACGAACATAGCGGGCGGGCGGCGGGAACCCGTCTGAGCGACGATCTCCAGGTGCGGGACCTTGGTCATCTGCGCGCGTTGCTTACCCTTCAGTCACAAATCTAGCCACGAATAACCTCTCCAAACCTTCTTGACAAGTTATTGCTATAGATAGTAACCAATCTATAGCCTTTAGAGAGGTTACTTTCCTGAACCGAACCGGCAAGGAGTAATAAAAATGTCTCTCGACGATGTGAGCGTGGTGCTGGTCCATGGAGCCTGGGCTGATGGATCGAGCTGGAGCAAGGTGATCGGCCCTCTAAGGGCAGAAGGCGCTCGGGTTGTTGCGGCACCGCTGCCGCTGACCTCGCTGGCCGACGACGTGGCAGCCCTTGACCGGACACTGGAGCGGATCGAGGGCCCGGTCGTGTTGGTTGGCCATGCCTATGCCGGGGCAGTGATTGCCGCGACCCGCGACGAGAAAGTCGGTGCGTTGGTCTACGTGGCGGCACTCGCCCCCGACGAAGGGGAAACGGTCGCCGACGTGTTCTATCACGCCGAGCCGCATCCGCAGGCGCCCAAGCTCTCCCCGGACAATCATGGCTTGATCTGGCTTGCCGACAATGCCTTTGCCGAGGCTTTCGCTCAACATGCGTCCACGGAGGATCTCGCCGTGTTGGCTGCCGTTCAGCGGCCGATCGCTGTTGCTTGCATCAGCGTCAAGGTGGGCCGACCGCTTTGGAAGGACCGTCCGAGCTGGTTTCTCGTGGCCGAGCAGGACCGCATGATCATCCCCGACACACAGCGTTTCATGGCGGAGCGGATGAAGGCAAAGGTGCGGTCACAACCGGTCGATCATGCGCCGATCGTCACGGCGCCCGGCGTCGTCGTGGACATCATCCGCGATGCCATGCGCGCCGCAACCGCGATCCGCCACAGGCAATAACCTTGCGTCACCCATCAACATGGTTATGAACCCAGGAGAAATCCCGATGACCGCGATCAAATATCGGTCCGCCGATGTGGACGGCTTGAAGATCCATTATCGCGAGGCCGGGGCTGCCGACGCACCGGTGCTGCTATTGCTTCATGGCTTCCCGAGCGCCAGCCACATGTTTCGGGATCTCATCCCGCTTCTCGCCGATCGCTTCCACATCGTCGCGCCCGATCTGCCGGGTTTCGGCCAATCGGACATGCCGGCGCGGAGCAACTTCACCTATACATTCGACCGGATCGCCGGCGTCATCGACCGCTTTACCGAGGTGATCGGCCTGAAGCGCTTCGCGATCTATGTCTTCGACTACGGCGCGCCGACCGGCTTCCGGATTGCCGCAAAACATCCCGATCGCATCACGGCGATCATCTCGCAGAATGGTAACGCCTACGAAGAGGGGCTGAGCGAGGGCTGGAACCCGATCAGGGCTTATTGGCAAGACCCGTCGCAAGCCAATCGCGAAGCGCTCCGCGCCTTCCTCGCGCCCGAAACGACACGCTGGCAATACACCCACGGCGTGACTGACGAGGCGACAGTCTCTCCTGACGGCTTGTCGCTGGACAACTTCTATCTGGCGCGCCCCGGCGCCGATGAGATCCAGCTGGATTTGTTCGGCGACTACAAGAGCAACATCGCGCTCTATCCGACTTTCCAAAACTACTTCCGAACGCACAAGCCGCCATTCCTGGCGGTGTGGGGCAAGAACGATCCGTTCTTCCTCCCGCCCGGCGCCGAGGCCTTCAAGCGCGACATTCCGGGTGCGGTCGTTCGCTTCTTCGACACCGGCCATTTCGCGCTGGAAACGCATGCCGCAGAAATCGCTGCAGCGATGCGCGAATTCCTCGCCCTCCACCTCTGAAACCGGGAGACGTCACATGTCGACATCAGTAGCGATCGTCACGGGTGCGAGCCAAGGCATCGGCCGCTCCACCGCCATCCGTCTCGCGCGGGACTTTTCGTCGATCGTCCTCGTCGCGCGCGATCGTCCCAACCTCGAGAAGACCGCGGATGCGGTGAAGGCCGCCGGCAGCGAACCGCTCGTCATCGATATCGACCTTTTCGAGACATCGGCGGCGAAAAGCGTGGTCGATCGGACGCTCTCCGCATTCGGTCGGATCGATGCGCTGCTCAACATCGCCGGCGCGGTGCCGCAAATCGACCTTTTCGAGATGACCGACGCGCAATGGGACAGCGGCCTTGCCCTCAAGCTCCATGGCGCTCGCCGGCTGACAATCGCGGCATGGCCGGCGTTGAAGGAAGCCAAAGGCTCGGTCGTGCTGATGTCGGGCAATTCGGCGTTGTTCCCCAAGGCGCCCTATGCGGCAGTAGGCACGATCAACGCGGCGATTGTAGCGCTCGCCAAGGCGTTTTCGGATCGGGGCATCGCCGACGGCGTCCAGGTCAATAGTGTTTTGCCCGGCCCGGTGATGACCGGCCGGCGCCGTTCCTATCTCGCTCATTGGGCGCCGCTGCACAACATGACCGTGGCGGAGGCGACCGCGAGATTCCCGCAGCAAGCTGGCATCGCGCGCTATGGCGAGCCGGAGGAGATCGCCGAACTGATGGCCTTCTTGGTATCGCCGGGTGCCCGCTGGATGACGGGCTCGACGCTGCGGATGGATGGCGGCGAGGTCAAATCGGTTTGAAGCCTGGAATAGCTGAACTTATTAAAGCTGAGGACGTGCACTATCCAAAAGCGGCCCTCCACGGAAAAGGCCGCTCATAACCCGCCCAAGGCATCCAGCAGCGGTCCGAGATGCTGCTCGTAAACGCGCCAGCGGCCGACCGCGCTGTTGTAGATCGGCTGGCGGACTTGCGTCGCGCTGGCGGTACGTACGGGCCGGTCCGTCGTGTGGAACGACAAGCAGTTGTCGTGCCACGATAGCCCGCAATAGGCGATGATACGGCGCGCCTGGGTCTCGACGTCGGCCACCACATCCTCGTAACGCACGTCGAGGATGCTGCCGACAGGAAGGACGCGATGCCAATGCGCCATCAGCCGCTCGTAGCGCCTGTAATAGCGGCCGAGCTCGCCGAGGTCATAGGTGTGGTTCTGCTCGGCGCTGAACAGTTTTGAGAAGCAGGAAATGCAGGTATCGACGGGGTCGCGAATGGTGTGAATGATTTTCGCGTTGGGCAGCGCCAGCCTGATCAGGCCGGCGAAGTAATAGTTCGACGGCATCTTGTCGGTCACGCGTTCACTGCCCGGCGCGAGCTTGCGCAACTCCGCCACATAGGCGGCGCCAATCCGTTGCAGCGCCTCGGCATCGAGCGCCGGCACAAAGTCGGGATAGGTGAGCGCATTGCCGTCCGGCCCACGCACGGTGAGCACGACGTCATTGAAAGTTTGCAGCTCGCCGGCGCCATGCACGGCAGGATGGCTGGCGATGATCTGCTCGACAAGGGTGGTGCCCGAGCGCGGCATGCCGATGATGAAAATCGGCATGGCCGACGGATGGCCGCCGCCGGCCTCGTCGTCGATCAGCTCGCGCGTGAACGCGGCTGCGATGTTTTGGAACAACGCGAAGGCGGCGTGTTCATCATAGGCGAGGGTTGCGCGCTTGGCCGCATTGCCTGCGAGCCAATGCCTGAACGAGCGCGCATGATCGCTCAGATCGGCATAGGCCTTGCCGAGCGCGAAATCGAGCTGCATGCGGTCGGTCCTCGACAGGCGGCAGGCCTTCGCTGCCAGTTCTTCCATCGCTGCCAGATGCGGATCGCCGGGCGCGAATTTCTTTGAGTCGGCGAGATTGACGTAGACGCCGGTGAGGTTCGGATCGAGGCGGAGCGCCTCCAGAAAAGCGTCGTGCGCTTCCCGCAGATGGCCGAGCTCCTTGAGCACGTTGCCCATATTGTTGTAGGCGTCGGCGAGATCGGGCTTGAGCGCAAGCGCACGCCGGTGGTGGGCAAGCGCCGCTTCGAGATCGCCGCGCTCGAAGGCGATGCGGCCCATGATGTTGACCGCATCGTGACTGTTCGGGTTCAGCACGCACGCGCGCTCGATCGCGGCCGCCGCGTCGTCGACCTTTTTCTGATTGAGCAGGATGGTGGCGTAATGCACATGGAGCTTGTCGCTCCGCGGATCGGCGGCCAGCGCACGGCGCAACAGATCCGCCGCCTCGTCGAACCGTTCGCAGTCCTGGACCGCGAGCGCGAGATTGTCGAGCGTCTCGGGATTGTCGGGAGTGAGTTCAAGCGTCTTGCGATAGACGGCCTCCGCTTCCTCCGGCCGCTTCAGCTCGCGCAAGCAGGTGCCGAGATTGCTCCATGCATCGGCGAACGTCGGCTGCAATTCGATCGCGCAGCGATAGGCTTGCTCCGCTTCGGTAAAGCGCTTGAGCCGCTGCAACGCGTTGCCGCGATTGCTGTGCGCCTCGGTGAAATTGGGATCGAGCGCGACGGCGCGATCGTAATGCCCGAGCGCTTGCTCGAACTTGCCTTGATCGTATAGCACAATGCCGACGTTGCTGTGCGCGCCGGCATAATCCGGATTGCATACGAGCGCGCGGCGGCCGGCGGCGAGCGCCTCGTCGGCGCGGCCGGCGAGCCGGCACATTTCACCGAGATTGGCGTGATAAAGCGCGACGTTGGGATCGATCGCGATGGCACGCCGCACCTGCTCGATCGCTTCGTTCAGCTTGCCGGATTGATAGGCGACGATGCCGAGCATGTGTGCCGCTTCGGCGTTGTCCGGCTGCGCCGCAGCGGCGGTGCGGGCGAGTTCGTCGGCATCGGCCAGATAACCGTGGCGGCGCTTCTGTTCGGCGAGCATGAGCGCATGGCCGGGCGGCACGGTTTCCGCCAGCGTGGCTGGCGGCACGACGGGGCGCGCGGCTTCCGCCGCCATGATCGCCGCGGCCTGCGCGGCGCGGCGATCACCTTCGGCCTTGAACGGCATCAGGTGCGTCCGGTCATCTTGCACGACGGTCCTCAGTTCATCGGCCATGCGCGCGAAGACGCCGGTCCAGTCCCCACCGCGCGGCTGTCGAAACAGCCGCATGGTCGGATACCAAGGATTGTCCTCGCGATGCAGCATCCAGCGCCAGTCGGTAACCCAAGGTAGCAACACCCAAACCGGCTTGCCGAGCGCGCCGGCGAGATGCGCGATCGAAGTATCGACCGTGATGATGAGATCGAGCGCGTCGACGGCTGCCGCAGTATCGGCAAAATCCCCGAACTCGGACCCAAGCTCGACAAATCCGATGTTGCCGCGCGTGAGCCGTTTGAGATCGGCCGAGCGTGCTCCATGTTGCAGGCTCGCAAACGACGCGCCGGCCACGGCGGCCAGCGGCGCCAACTGGTCCAGATCGATGGAGCGCCGGTGGTCGTTGACGTGTTCGGGATTGCCGGCCCACACCAGGCCGATCTTGAAGCCTTCCATCTGGGCGACGCGTTTGATCCAGCGCTGCGCGGCCTGCGCCGGCGTGTGCAGATAGGGAATTTCGGCGGGAATGGTTTCGAGCCGGGTCTTGAACAGAAGCGGCAGGCTGAGCAGCGCCGCGTCGCAATGATAGGGCGCCGGATCGCCGCGATCGCCGAGCACCGTGATGCCCGGCAGGCTTTCGCGCAACAGGCCCACGAGCTCCTGGTGCACACGCAGCGTCACCGCACCGGCGCGGGCGGCGAGCAGCGGAACGTAGCGCGCGAACTGCAGCGTGTCGCCAAAACCCTGCTCGGCCTGCACATAAATGTGCTTGCCGGCGAGGCTTTCGCCTTGCAAGGGCCGCTCTGGAAAACGCGGGCCCTTGCGCTCGCTCGAGCGCAGCCGCCACTCATATTCCTCCCAGCCCTCGGCCAGATCGCCACGCATGAGCAGGAGGATGCCGAGCCCGGAGTGGGCGTTGGCGTGATGCGGCAAGAGCGCGATCGCGCGGCGCAATGCCACGCTAGCCTCATCGAAACTGCCGGCGTGGTGCAGCGTGGTGCCGAGATTGGCCCAGGCGTCGGCGTAGTCGGGCTTCAGTTCGACGGCGCGGGCGTAGGCAGCGATCGCGCCGTCGAACTGGCGCAAAGCATGCAGCGCGTTGCCGAGATTGCCGTGCGCCTCGGCGAAGGCCGGATCGGCGGCGATTGCCTTGCGTTGCGCCCTCGCCGCTTCCTCGTAGTCCTTCAGCTCATAGAGCGCGACGCCGAGGTTGCTCAGCGCCGCCGGCATCGCTGGCTCGATTTCGAGCGCGCGCCGCGCCTCCTCGGCCGCGAACTTGGGCCGGCCGGCGAGCCGGTACATCTCGCCGAGATTGGCGTGGAACAGCGCCACCTGCGGCGCAAGCTTGATCGCGCGCTGCACGTGGACGATCGCCTCGCTCAGTCTTCCGTTCTGGTGCGCGATCACCCCGAGCAGGTGTTCTGCCTCCGGCACATTCGGCTGCAGCTTGAGGATCTCGCGGCAGACCGCCTCTGCCTCGACCAGCCGGCCCTCGCCGCGGCAGCGTTCGGCGTACACCAGCGCTTCGCCGATCGGCATGAACGCTGCCTGCCTCTGCCCAGTCGTCTGTTTCATGCGTTCGGTATCGTCATTCCCGGCGCGAGCCATGGGACGCGTCGCGGAAGCTTGCAACAGGCGAAGACGTCTTGGCCGCCGCGCTTCATCCTGTTTGTCCCCGATGAGGACGAGATAAGATTCTCGATCATCGTACAAGCGCGGTCCGGCCAGTCGCGCGCTTCATGCACAGCCGCACGGGGCGGATGGAGGACGCGAATCGCAACCACAACTCGCTGCAGTTGCGCCTTTCCCCATCGATGCTCTTATTAGTCGCGCAAGCAACGGTTGCGCTCATTCGGCTTATTAAAAGGTTGCGAGAGCACATTCGATTTTTTGCACGAACGTTCATGCTTTTCGTTCGCCGCAAGTCAACTTGAGGGCGAGCGTAACTACCGATTAACCATGTCCCACCATGCTGGGTTTGCACTGAACAGCAATCAGTAGCGACGTCGTCGATCGTAGTGGGCCCGCTGTTGAGTGACGCAAGACCGCGCTGCACGCGCAAGCGCTACCCGGCAATCCCGATAATGGCCAACACCTCGCCTCCATCATTTTCGCCATCGAGCGCTTGCTCGGCGGCTTGCTCGAACGCCTCCATGCCAACGCTGGCTTTCGCAGGCTCGATGCGCCGCCGCATCGCACGGCGGTCGCTCCTTCTGTTGGCGTCATCGTCCTTGGCCGCGCTGATGATCGGCGGCGGCGCACCGCCGGCATTTGCCGCGACATGCGCGATCAACGTCACCTCCGGCGCGGTCGCTTTGGAAAGCACATCGACCAACATCAACTGCATCAACATTCAGAACGCGACCGTTACCGGCAACGTCACCAATACCAGCCCCTTCATCGTCGCACCCACCGGCGCATCAGCCCAGCAAGGAATTGCCCTCGGGAATAACTCTTCGGTCGGCGGCTCGGTCATCAATGCTGGCACTATCACAGCGGCTGGCACCGGCATCCTTTTCACAAACAACGCTATTGCCGCGGGCGGCATCAGCAACAGCGGCACGATTTCCGCGGGTAGTGCCGGCATCAATATCAATATCGTCACCACATTCGCCGGCGGCATCAGCAATGGCGGGACGATTTCGTCGGGGATCAGCGGCATATTGGTCGGTGGTTCGTTCCTTTCAGTCGGTAGTTCGGCCTTTTCAGGCGGCATCACCAACAGCGGCATGATTTCCGCGGGTAGCGGCGCGGGCATCTTCTCCGAGAAAGTCAGTACATTCACCGGCGGCATCGCCAATAGCGGGACGATTTCGTCGCAGCACAGCGGCATATTCGTCGTCCTCAATTCGACCTTCTCGGGCGGTATCGCCAATACCGGGACGATTGGAGCGAGGGTTACCGGCATATTCGTCGGCGCCAACTCGACCTTTTCGGGCGGCATCACCAACAGCGGCATGATTTCCGCAGGTAGCGCCGGCATCAATATCAATACCGTCGGCGCATTCGCCGGCGGTATCGCCAACAGCGGGACGATTGCGGCGGGGATTACCGCCGGCATCATCGTCAATGGCGTCAGTACATTCGCCGGCGGCATCACGAACAGTGGCACGATTTCCTCGGCGAGCAATATTGCCATCGCCGTCTTTGGCGCCAGCACATTCGGCGGCGGCATTACCAACAGCGGGACGATCGCGTCGCAGAACACCGGCATCGACGTCTATGCGGTTAGCACCTTTGCCGGCGGTATCAGCAATAGCGGGACGATTTCGTCGAATGGTGTCGCTGGCATTCGCTTCAACACCGTCAGCCAATTCAGCGGCGGAATCGCCAATGCCGGCACCATCACCACCGCGGGGACCGGCATTCAAATATCAGCGGTCTCGACCTTCGCGGGCGGCATCACCAACAGCCGCGGCGGGACGATCTCGGGCACGTACGGCATAGTTGTTACCGGTGCAGCGCAGTTCGGCGGCGGCATCGCCAATGCCGGCACGATTCGGGCCAGCTCCGGCATCGGCATCTTCGTGGAAAGTGTCTCTTCTTTTGCGCGGGGCATCACCAACAGTGGCGTAATTTCCGCGGCTGAAACTGGCATCGCCGCCGCCGACGTTACCACATTCGCCGGCGGCATCACCAATAGCGGAACGATTTCGGGCGGTCGCGCAGGTATCGCTGTAACCGGCGCCAGCCTGTTCAGCGGCGGCGTCGGCAATGCCGGCACCATTACCACCGCAGGGGACGGAATCGAGGTGAGCATCTCGACCTTCGCGGGCGGCATCACCAACAGCAGCGGCGGGACGATTTCGGCCGCCAACGGCATAGCCGTCGTCAATATAACGCAACTCGGTAATGTAGGAACTCTTGCCTCCTTTGCCGGGGGTGTCACGAACAATGGCACGATTACCGCGACCAATAGCGCCATCGCCGTCGCGGGCGTCACCACGTTCGCCGGCGGCATCACCAATGGCGGGACGATCCGGAGCAATTCCAATGTCGGCATCGACGTGGCAAATGTCCTCGCCCTTTCGGGGGGCATCACCAACAGCGGCATCATTTCCGCGGCTAAGAGCGGCATCGCCGTCGCAGGCGTCACCACATTCGCCGGCGGCATCGCCAATAAGCGGAACGATTTCGTCGCGTTTGAGCGGTAAAGCAGGCATTAGCGTCAACAACGCCAGCCAATTCAGCGGCGGAATCGGCAATGCCGGCACCATCACCGCCACCGCCGGGGCCGGTATTAAGGTTGCCGTCTCGACCTTCGCTGGTGGCATCACCAACAGCCGCGGCGGGACAATCTCGGGCTTCACCGGGATAGCCGTCGCCAATGTAAAGCAGTTCGGCGGCGGCATCACCAATAGCGGCAGGGTTACGGCAAACAAGACCGGCATTTTCCTCAGCACGATCACAAGTTTTTCGGGCAATATCAGCAATGCCGGAACGATCGCCGGTCCGACCGGCATCCGTTTCATCAACGGCGTGACCTTCGCCGCGGGCAGTGCGCTCATCAACTCGGGCACGATCACTGGCTCGACGGTGGCGATCGATCTCCAAAGGGCGACAAGCTCGGTCACGATCGATCAAACCGGCGGCGCGATCAATGGTGCGATCAGGCTCTCGTCCAACGCCGATGTGCTGAACATTTCCGGCGGCGCCATCAACGGCAACATCATCGGCGCCGGTTCGCGCGACACCATCAATTTCGCGCCGGGCGCCGGCAACAGCTTCACCTACGGCAACAATTTCACGGGCATCAATCAGGTCAATATCAATTCCGGCACGGTCGTTCTGAACGGCAGCAATGTCGCCTCCCATTTCGACGTCAATGGCGGCACGCTGGCGGGCACCGGCATCATCGATCCGCTGACGGTGACCATCCATTCCGGCGCCACGCTGCAGCCGGGCACTCCGGGCACCGCGGGCGGCAAGTTGAGCATCGTCGGCAGCCTGGCGTTTCAGAGCGCCGCGCTCTACCTGGTCACGATCAACGGCACCAGTACGAGCTACACGAGCGTGACCGGGACAGTGTCGCTGGGCGGCGCCCAGGTTTCGATCGCCCCCGGCAGCACGGTGGTCGCGGGCCAAAAATACACGATCCTGACCGACACCGGCGGAGGACTGGGTGGAAGCAACACGTTCGCCGGCACGGTGGGTTACGACAGACTGAGGGGCACGCTGAGCTACGACGCCAACGACGTGTACCTGACATTCAAATGGGCGACCTTGGGCCCGTTGCTTCCGCCAGGAGCGCCCGTCAACATCACCAATACAGCGGCAGCCATCGATCGTTTCACCACCAGCGGCCGCACTCTGCCGTCCGCCTTGCAAAACCTCTCGAATCTTGCACCGGCTCAGCTGTCGAGCGCACTTACCCAACTGTCCGGCGAGACCGCGACCGGCGGCGAGCGCAGTGTGTTTCTGATGACGACGCAGTTTCTCAACCTGATGCTCGACCCCTTCGCCTCTGGCCGCGGCGGCAATACGGCGGGTGGGCCGACGCTCGGGTTTGCACCGGATGAGCAGGCGAAGCTGCCGGACGACGTTGCGCGCGCCTACGCCTCGATTCCCGGCAACGCGCCGCCAACCAGCTTCGAGCAGCGCTGGAGCGCGTGGGGCTCGGCCTTTGGCGGCAGCAGCAGCAACAACGGCGATCCCGTCGTGGTCGGTTCGCACGATATCACCGCCTCGGTCTTCGGCTTCGCCGGCGGCATGGACTATCGCTTCACGCCGTCCACGCTGGTCGGCTTTGCGCTGGCCGGTGGCGGCACCAATTGGGGGCTCGCCAACGCGCTCGGCACCGGGCGCAGTGATGCCTTGCAGGTCGGCGGCCACGGCATCTCGTGGTTCGGGCCGGTCTACGTTGCCGGCGCGCTGTCGTTCTCCAATCACTGGTTCACCACCAACCGCGCCGCCTTGGGGGATCAGCTCGCGGCGAAGTTCATCGGACAGAGCTACGGCGCCCGATTGGAGGCCGGCTATCGTTATGGCGTGCTGCCGACGCTCGGCGTGACGCCTTATGGCGCCGTGCAGGCCCAGAATTTCCGCACCCCGGCTTACAGCGAGAGCGATCCGACCAGCGGCGGCTTCGGACTCTCCTATGCAGCGACGACCGCCACCGACGTGCGCGCCGAACTCGGCGCGCGCTTCGATGCACCCACCTTGGTCGACGGCAAGCCGCTCATGCTCTACGGCCGCCTCGCCTGGGCGCATGACTTCGTCACCAACCCGGCGCTCACTGCGGCGTTTGAAATGCTGCCGGGCGGCAGCTTCACGGTCTACGGCGCGCCAATCCCGCACGATACGGCGCTGACCACCGCCAGCGCGCAGCTGCTTCTCTCCGCCAATTGGTCGCTGATCGGCACCTTCAACGGCGAGTTCGCGCAGGGCTCGCAGAGCTACGGCGGAAACGGCAAGCTGCGCTACACGTGGTGACAAGGTCAGGTCGGCAAGCGATCTGGCGTCTAGTTCGGCGACACTCTCGCGGGGGCAACCGCCACGTCGCTGGCGGGAAGCGGTTCGCCGCGCAATACGGCCTTTGCGTTCTCCACCCCACGCGCCACCACCACGGCGAAATTGTCGAGCGTGGCGCCCGCCAGATGCGACGTCACCACGGTGTTGTCCAGCTCGAGCAGCGGACTGCCGGCCGGCGGCTCCAGCGAGAACGCGTCGATGCCGGCGCCGAACAGCCGCCCTGCCTTCAACGCTTCGGCCAATGCGGCTTCGTCGACCAGCCCGCCGCGCGCGCAGTTGATCAACACCGCGCCGGGTTTCATCGCGGCGATGCGCTCCGCGTCGATGATATTTCTGGTCTGCGGCATCAGCGGCAGATGCAGCGAGACAATGTCGGCTTCGCGCAGCAGCGCATCGAGCCCGGCGTAGCTGACGCCGAGGTCTTGCTCGACGTCCGCCGCGGCGCGTAGCGGGTCATAGTAGAGAACCTTGACCTCGAAGGCGGATAGCCGCTTTGCCACTTCCTTGCCGATGGCGCCGAAGCCGACCAGGCCGACCGTCTTGTGCTGCAGCGAACGGTGCGTGCCGCGCGCGTCCTCCTTGCTCCAGGTGCCGGCACGGGTGCGGCGATCGATCTGCGGGAGCTGGCGATAGGTCGCCAGCATCAGCAGAATGGTGTGTTCGGCGACCGGAACCGCATTGCCGGCATTCAACCGCGCCACGCCGATGCCATGCGCGCGGCAAAAATCGAGATCGATGCGATCGACGCCGGCGCCGAGCTTCTGGATCAGGCGAAGGCGCCGCGCCTCGGCCAGCATTTCCTTCGGCATCGGCGCCGCCAT
>Ga0307479_10001175_pt1 | contig 23814 bp, 18 predicted proteins | sample atmos_gasesECM4C_FD_203743 | JGI IMG/M metagenome (GOLD analysis project Ga0307479, IMG submission 203743) | Hardwood forest soil microbial communities from Morgan-Monroe State Forest, Indiana, United States - atmos_gasesECM4C_515 | ecosystem: Environmental > Terrestrial > Soil > Temperate... | reverse complement strand
AAGACGTCGCCGAGTTGGCCCAATCGGTCGGCATCCCCGTCTACATGATCAGCACCGCGGAAGCCAGGCTTGAGCCTGTCTCCACCGCCGTCTTTGAGCGCATGAGCGCGGCCACCGGCGGCAAAGCCTATTTTGCGGGGAGTTGGCGGGACGAAAAAAAGGCGTTCGCTTCCATCCGTAATGACTTGGCGCATCTCTATTCGCTCAGCTACTACCCGGCGCCGAATCCCAACCGTGGCTGGCGCGCCATCACGGTGAAACTTATTGGCGACCGCCTGAAGAAGTACCACATCCGCACGCGCAACGGCTATCGTCCCCAGCCAGCCCGCTTATCCGCGGCCGGCGCCCCAGCCGCGCAGTCCGAATCGACCCCGAACTGATCGGACCTGCGCTTCGGACGAGCGGAGCAGACCGAGCACGACCTGGACGCTCTTCAGCTGCCAGGAATGCTGATGTTTTAGGGCGGCCGAACGAGTGCCAAAACGGCTTGATTTACTGCTATTTTGCTACTACTTCAGCCGGATTTGGAGGCTTTTCCTAGCCGCATAAAACCTGGAGCTCGAATCCCCCCTCCGCCAGCAATTCGTCTCATTTCACAGGACTTAGCTCTCTAGTTGCTCTGAGGCGCACTGTGTTTTAGCGCCTTGCAGACTTTGCGCGTGATAGGTCCGGTGCCCACTCGGGCTAGTCCTATCGAACCTCTTACCAACGTACTACCAAAACGCTGATACTTCCGTCCTCTCGCAACCCAACTCCCCTCACATTGTGAACCAAGCCGCGCCCCTCAAGAATGGGAGTGAGTCCCCCGCTTTAATACGAAAGGATCCATGGCGACCCTGGAGATCTCCGGCATTCTGTCTGCGCGTAGGAAATCGCGTCAAATGACGAAGTTGGCCTTCGCGCGGCTCCTCGTCGTCCTCGCGGTCCCTTTTTCTCTCCGGTACTTCTATTGGCGAGCCGGATCGACCATGAATCCCGCTGCCCGGTGCAACAATTCAGCTCGGAGGCGAAGGCAGACAGCAGTGCTATCACCTGGTGCGGGCCCGGCTTTATGATGACCACGGACAACGCCAGGCCGTGGCCGTGCAATACGGTATTGCGCGAGCCAACCCGGATGGCACCGCACCAAACTGCCACTGAGGAGCCTGCGCTTTTCTGCTTTGCGTTTTTGTTGAATGAACTGTCTCGGACAGAAAAGTATTGACAGACGGTAGAGCATTGAGCGCTATAATGACGTTGAGTCGAAACGGTATCCGGGTTGCTGCCCTTTACCCTTGGATGGCGTTCCGTTTGTCCCCCTCTGGATCGTCTTGTAAGTCAATTTTGCTGGTTGATACAGTTAGCTCTCATCATCGGCTGGCACTTGATATGCTCTTGTAGTTCTGTCCGGCCGGCCGCAGAGTCGATCTTCTTGGGTTCGATTTGGAGCTAGGAAGGCAGTTTCGGTATGAGGCGTAAGACGTTTTGGGGCTCAAAGCGAATCGCGTCGCGCGGTTTTAGCCTTGTCGAAGTTGTGATCGCTCTGGCTGTGATCCTCATCCTCTCGGCTGTAGCCCTGCCGGCCTTTGTAAATGCTTACCGGATGTATCAGTTAACCGACGCAGCCACGCAATTCGCGGGATTGCTGAAGTTCACGCGCTTTGAAGCCATCCGCCTGAATACGAACGTGAATTTCCAGATTCAACAGACGGCCTCGGTTCCTCCCGTTACCAATATGTGGGCGGATTCGATACCGACCCCTCCGGATGGCGTCGAGGACCCGGGTGAAAAGCAGCTTCTATTCAGCGGCACCGTGAATCTCGTCCCGGCAGCCGCCGTGCCCAATGCGGCTGGTTTGCCTGCCACGGCGGGCGTTCCCGCGCTGGCGACCGTTCCGTTAGCCAACGGCTTCGTCACTTTCGATCGCCGCGGCGCCGTGAATCCGGCTCAGGCTTACGTATTTTATCTTAGCAACCAGAATGATCCGAGTGTTGGCGCGCGCGCCGTAATCCTGCTTCCCTCCGGCTCCATACAGGTTTGGAAAGCCGACTCACTCGGAAATTGGGTATCGCTCGGCTAACAGAGAGAAATCCTATGCGCATGCAAATTCATAAGCTTCAAAAGAAACAGCCCGGCTTCACCCTCATCGAACTTTTGGTCGCCATGCTGGTGCTGATGATGGGCCTGGTAGCCGTTGCGCAGCTTGTACCCACGTCCATCCGCTTGAACTCGAGCAATCGTGATGACTCCACTGCGATGGCCTTCGCTCAGAGGGAATTGGACGCCTTGGTCGAACAGCCCATTTCGGTCACTTCGCCGCTTGGGTTTAGAGACCCCAACGGAGTTCTTTGCCCGCCGCTCGCAACCTGTTTGTTGGGAGACGCCACGCAGCCCAGAGTGCTCGTCGGCAGCCCCGTGTTGGTGATCAACAACCGGCCGCAGATCAATTTCGGGGTTGCTCAAGTGCCCGGCTACAGCTTTAACTACACGGATCCCAACGATCCTTACGCCGTCACCTACGACGTACGCTGGGCGGTTATCACCTATACGAACGGTGCCAATAATCCCACGGCCAAGCGATTCATTCTGGGTGCTCTGCGGCGAACGAACAACGCCACGTTTCTGCCTCTAACTCTGGACACCATGGTGGAAAAATGACTAACCTTCAAACACGAACACGGAAAAGCCAGGGCGGGTTCACCCTCATCGAACTGATGGTCTCCGTGGCCATCTTCATGTTGATCTGCGGAGCGATATTCGAACTGATGGGAACCACCCAGAAGCGTTTCCGCACCGAATCGCAGGTTTTGGGCGCATTCGAAGAAGCCCGGCTGGGCCTTGACCAAATCGTCCGTGATGTCAACGATTCAGGCTATCCTCCGCAGAACCACTTCTCAGGAAATGCCCTTGCCACCGCATTTGCCGCTTCACCGATCGCCTGGAGCCCCAATTACGCGCCCACTACTCCCTGCCAGATCGGCACCGCGGGTGGGGGCACGTGTGCCAGCCCCACCGACTTTGACCTAATTGTTGAGGGCGACGTGGACGGCACTGGCGTCCAGTGGATCCACTATCAATTGCAAGGCACAACGCTGTTTCGCGGCGCGATCCCCAAGGGTGGTGCGGGCACCGATCCGTTCACAGCTACTCCTGTGCCTAGTGCCGTGATGCTCCCCTACGTTCTCAACGTAATGAACAACGCGCCGCCCGCGCAGATTGCGCAATTCCAGGCCGCCTATCCTGCGATGTTTCCCGGCGGGAATCCTCAGCCTCTGTTTCAATATTGGTGCGATGCGCTGAACGGGCCTCAGCCTTTACTCTGCCAGAATCCGGGAGCCAACAACTCCCCGGCCAATGTTCGCGACGTGGATATCACGCTGATCGTCATGACGCCCCAGGCCGATGCTCAGACCAATCAGATTCGCCTCGTCGAATTGAACGGTCGCGGCCATCGCGTCAACCCGAACAAATAACGTAGATCACCCCGAAAACAGTTCGCAAATTCGCGCTTCGACGCTTGGATACTAGACGTGTTCATTTCGGAAACGGAGTGCTCAATGCCAGGGAATCGAAACACCGCCGCGCCACTCCAGCCCCATATTGTCGTCCGTGATGATCAAGCGGCGGCCTAGCCGTGCCCGTAGCGAATCCGAAGTCTCAAGACCCACAAAGGCGGGCGGAAAATGAATCGAATCCGCTAACGCCATGTAGTTTGCCAGCACCTTTTCGGTCGCAGGATTTGCCGGATTGAAAATCACCCTGCCATCGATTCGGTAACGCCGGAGAATGTCGAGCCATCGCTTCTTGTCAATGGTGATCGGCGCATCGCTTGCCGCAAGAAAATTGATGACGCGGAGGCCATAGGGAAACACTCTTAGGGCTGTGGCCACTGTATCGTCGGACTCTGTGGTATTGAAATAATAAATGCCGCCGGGATTGAGATGTTTGCGCATCAACTCAAGAAATTCGACCGAAAAAAGCACTGAACTATGATCGCGCCAATGAAAGCTCATGTTCGCGACGACGACGTCATAGCGCGCTTCGGGGTGTGCCAGGAGCCACCGCCTGCCGTCATCCAGGTAAATATGAACCTTGGGATTCAGGATAAAGGACTGCACTACGCCGTATTGAGGCATCAGCTTTAGATAACCGGGGTTGATCTCCACCGCGTCCATCGACTCCAGTTGCGGATGGTTCGCGAGGATTTGCGCCCACGATCCGGAAGCCAGACCGATCACAAGGATTCGTCTCGGCGCGGGGCAAAAAGCGCTCAATGCGTAGACGCGCTCGACGGTGTTCACGTCCGTCAGTGGGTCCACGTTGAAGAATCCATCGTAGACTCCTCCGCTGAAGACCGCTCCGCTCGGGGTCACTCCAATTACGCCATTGCGGTTCTCCACAACGTTGATGAAGGGCATGCTGGCTTCCAGCCGGCTACCGAAGATCAGCCGCTCAAAGAGCAGCGTGTACAACCCCGACGACGCGGGAACCGCGATCAATGAAGCAGCAATCGCCGCCAGGGCCCAAACCGGCGGCATCGCGGGTCTTCCTTTACTGAAGGACAGGACGCCGGAGCCTAGCATGATCGCGGTCAGTCCCAAACCGAGCGATACCTGCCGCAAACTGAAGTATTGCGTCAGGACGAAACCTATCCCCAGGCTGCCCGCAGCGGACCCCAGAATGTTCGAAACATAGACGAAACTCACACCCCGTCCTGCTGCTCGGTCTGGAGCGATCGCCAGTCGGCACAAAAGTGGAAGGACGGAGCCCACCGCTGCAGCCGCTACGAAGAAGGCCGGCGCGCTGAATAGGAACGCGATCTTGTGCGCCATCAGCGAGGCAACCAGCGGCGGAAGATAAGCCGAAATTGCTCCGGCGAGAAGTAGCAAAATCCCGATGACCCGCAGAACAATTATTGCGTTGCGCTTCTGCGTCCATTTTTCGGAAACAAAGCTGCCGGCGGCGATACCGGAAAGATAAATGGAAAGCAGCAGCGCAAAGGCCGGCGCCCGATCCGAGGAGGCCAGCACAAAAACGCGGAACCACATGATCTCGAATCCCAGCGCGATCACACCGGATAGCCCCGCCAGAAGCATTGCCACTCCAAGCGGTAAATCCTGTGAAGCGGGCGTGGCCGGCCTGTCCGTTTCGCTCGGAATCAACTGGGTTTTTTGTTCGGGCCTACGGGCGTAAAGATAGGCCGAGCCGCCAACCAGCGCATTGAGTATGGCCGCGAAATTTACCGAACCGGATTGGCCAAAAACACGCAACAGAAAGCTCGCACAGAGATAGCAGGCCACAGCGGACCCGAAGGTATTCACGAAGTAAAGTGTGGCAACCGACGCACCCACGCGGTTGGTGCGCCACACTAAATGCTCCACCAGAAGCGGGAGCGTCGCGCCCATCAGAATCGTTGGAACCAGGAGCAGCAGCAAACTGAACAAAATGACGGAAGGAAGATCTGCGCCTGCCGTCCGCGCCGCCATCCAGTGAAAGATGGAAAGCGAGCATAGACCGAAGACCGCCACACCCAGCTCCGCAAGGCCAAAAATAAGAATCCCGTGCCCCGGGAATCGCGCCGAAAGCCGCCCTCCCGCCAGGCTCCCTAGCCCCAGGCCCAGCATAAAAGCCGTCACCACCACCGCAACGGATTGTGCGTTTACTCCGTACATCGCAAACAGCGCGCGCTGCCAGACAATTTGATAAATCAGCGCGGGCATACCCGAGCAGAAAAAGAGCAGGCTCAGAAAAACCGCGTCCTTTTGACGATGCGCCCTGTCGAATACGAAAGTCGCACCGAGCAGAAGAATCGTATTGAACAACAGCAGCGCAATGACCGGCGCAGTATTCATACTCCTCTAACGTTGCACAAATATTTCCGTCCGCATCAGTCTGCGGACTTTGCTATTTTCTCTTAACGAAGATTGCGCCGGTTGATTTACAGGCCTGGCTGCGAAATTTCAGTAATAACAATTAGGGCACTAGCTGAATTTCTTCGCCTGCGTTCACGGTTTAAGCACAGCCACTCTTGCGCGGCGCTCCGCGGCCGCCTTCCGTGGTGAAATGAACTCTAATCTCTTTGTGGCTTCAAAGAGAAACGAACCTGCTGAGTCGAAACACTCTCCCGGAGTAATGCAACCCATGGTCGCCTCGCGCACCTTGAAGATGGTGCTTTCTCTACTTCTCCTGGCTGCGGCCATCGGCGTTGTGACCCGCACTGCTTTCTACCTTTACGGCATGTCCGAAGAATTTTTCGCCTGGATGCTCGCAAGCATCGTCCTGATCCACCTGCGCGTGCGTCCGGATTGGCGCGATGCCGTGGGCATCGCCTTGGCTGCCGGAATGTTTGCTCTCATCGATCTTGGTCTTCTGCATTACCAATTTTATGTGATCGCCTCGATCTCGTTTGTCGGCATGGGCAGCCTTTTGGTGATGGGCCTGCGAGCGATCTGGCTAGAGGACGAGCAGAGAAACAAGGTCCTACTGGCTCTTATTCCTTCCGTTCTGATTGCGGCATCGAACTTTTTCGTTGGCTACTCCCATCTTTTGGCTCAAAAAGTTCATCCAAAGGTCCTCGACCTGTATCTCTATTCCTTCGACAGCAGCCTCCGTATTCAATTGGCTTTCCGCCTGGGGCAAGTCTTCGCCCAATGGAAATGGCTCGACAAGCTCAGCATGATTTTCTACATTGGTTTGCCGTTTACCATCGCTGTCGCCTACGCGGGCCAGGTGGTGCGCATCCGGGAAAAGGCCATCCCTATCTTTGCCGCTCTCTTTCTCGCGGGTCCTTTCGGCATTCTTTTCTATAATCTCTTTCCCGCTTTGGGCCCTAATCACATCTTCGCTGACAGATTCCCTTGGCACCCGCTGACCACCGTCGAGGCGAGACGCCTCTTCTTGGAGCCTGTCGCGGTTCCCGGTCTCCGTAATGCCATCCCCTCGCTTCACATGGCCTGGGTGCTCCTGGCCTTCTGGTATTCGCGCGGACTTTCCGTCTTCGAGCGTGCAATCGCTTTCGCATTTGTGGTCTTTACAGTCCTCGCTACCCTGGGTACCGGTGAGCACTATTTCGTCGACTTAATCGTCGCGTTTCCCTTCGCCCTTCTTATGCTGGCGCTCTGCGCAACCCCATTGCCCTGGAGGGATAGGCGCCGGCCTCTCTCTCTCCTCTGTGGATTCTTTGCGACGCTCGGCTGGTTCGTGGCGCTCCGCTTTGGTCTGAAGATTTTTTGGCTTTCACCTCTTATTCCGTGGTTCTGCTGCGCCATCACGGTAGCGGCGACAGAGTTCTTGAGAAAACCATTATCAGAAATCGTTACTTCTTCTGCCGCCTCTTCCCGCGCGCTTGCGGAACCTCTGCCTGCGGCCGAGTCGGAACTCGCCGGCTAGGAACTTCCATTCCAAGCTCCCCAGCCCAAAGAAAGCACCTTTAGGCGAGGCCTCGCTTGCAAATCCCCGGGCTTCCTCTTGTGGCCGCAAATCACTCCCATCTATAATGTTCTCTTACGCGGGGTCCGGCGAACCTTTGTGCAAACCCGGACTCCGCGAACGTTTTTGGGTATCGCGTTCCGGGTGCACGACGGCCATGTCCGATCCGCTGAAGAAGATTAAACACAAGCTGCAGGAAGAGATCAAAGCGCTTGAGCACGAGCTCAGCGTGGAGCTTCCCAAGGAGATCGCCGTTGCGCGTGCCCACGGCGACCTGTCGGAAAACGCCGAGTACAAGTTCGCCAAAGAACGCCAGGGCTACGTCAACGCCCGCATTGCCCAGCTCAAACAGCGCATGGGCGATCTAGGCATGCTCAATCTAAACAACATACCCAAAGATCGCGCCGGCTACGGCTCACGCATCACCGTGCTTGACATTCATCGCGACGTGAAGATCGAGTACAAGCTCGTCAGCACCGAAGAAGCCGACGCCGAAAAAGGTCAAATCTCCACCACTTCTCCCATCGGGAAGGCGCTGCTCAACCGCAAGGTGGGCGATGAAGTCCAAGTCGCCACACCGGCGGGCAAGAAAGAATTCGAGGTCGTCCAGCTCATTACCATCCACGACGACGAGTAACCCGCCGGCCATTCCAATCGTCCAATGAGTGGCGCGTCTTATCCGTCTGTGAGGGACTATGTTTTGGGGAGCAGGCCCGGCGCTCGGGCTTTTAACACTTCTCGGTTATTTTGTCTGCATGGTTGGCGCGGTATTTATCTGGCGCCATCGAGACGACTTCTTTGTTTGGATTCAAGACGAAGTCAGCGCGTTTCGCCGTAACCTCTCCCGTCATACCGTCATCGGCCCGTTTTACGCTCCTCGGGAGGAATCTCGCCTTGGGGTCATCTCATCCCAATTTCTCTATTCGCCCAGCCGCATCGCCCGCTCCCACATCAAGCTCGGTACGATCCTGCTTTTTTTTGGACTGCTTCTCTTCTTGCTCGATTTTTTCATCTGACGCATCATTGCTGATTCGCGCTGCTCTCCGCGCAGGCTCCGAATGAAACCTACTCTGATCGTTCATGGCGGCGCGTGGGATATTCCCGACGAGTCTGTCGAGGCCTGCAAGTCCGGTTGTCACCGCGCTCTCGCCGCGGGATGGTCTATTCTTTCGAGCGGCGGCTCCGCGCTTGACGCGGTGGAAGCTGCAGTCGTCATCCTCGAAGACGATCCCGTCTTCGACGCGGGTTTTGGCTCTCATCTGAATCTCGATGGCCGCGTCGAATGCGACGCCATCGTCATGGATGGCGCTACGCTCCGCGCTGGCGCCGCTGCCGCATTACAACGCATTCACAATCCCGTTCGCTTGGCTCGCGGTGTCCTGGAAAATTCCCCGCACATGATGCTCGTCGCCGAAGGCGCCGAACGCTTCGCCAAACAGCACGGCATCCCGCTCTGCGCTCCGGAAGATCTTGTCAGCCCGGCCGAACGCGAAGCCTGGTTGCATTGCAAAAAAGACAGACACGCGGCCGCGCATCATCGCGGGCACGAGCAAGGCACCGTTGGCGCCGTCGCCATGGACAGCCACGGCCGCCTTTTCGCGGCCACCTCCACCGGCGGCACGTGCTGCAAACTTCCCGGCCGCGTCGGCGATTCGCCGCTCATCGGCTGCGGTTGCTACGCCGATGCGGAAGCGGGCGGCGTCTCCTGCACAGGCTATGGCGAAGCCATCATGAAAATCGTTATGGCCAAAGCCGCCGTCGATCTTCTTCGCCAGCATGCAACTTGCGTTGACACTCCCGCCGCAGCGTCCTGCGATATTTCGACCGCCAATCTCGCCGCGCGTGAGGCGGTCCATCTCCTCGCCAAGCGCACCCACGCGACCGGTGGCCTCATTCTCCTCGACCGCGAAGGCAATCCCGCCTTCGCCTTTAACACGCCACGCATGGCCTACGGTTACGTCGCCCCCGGCGGCGCATTCGTTGTCAGCGTTTAGCGCCGTTGCGCTCGGCTTTCGTTTATCCTGTTGCTTCGCGCGAGGAACTCGCTGATGAAAATTTCCCGCCGTCTCTGGCTTGGACTCTCGCTCGCAGTTCTTTGCGGCTTGCTCTTCACTCCGCCCGCCCGCGCGCAGGAACCGCCTTCGCGTCCCGCCGTCATTCTCATCTCCATTGACGGCCTCAAACCCGAATACGTTCTCGACGCCGACGCCCACGGCCTGAAAATCCCCGCTCTCCGTCGCTTCCTCCGCGAAGGCGCGTACTCCACCGGCGTTCACGGCGTCGTGCCCACCGTCACCTATCCCAGCCACACCACGCTCATCACCGGCGTCTCTCCCGCCAGGCACGGCGTCTACGCCAACAACACGTTCGATCCGCTCCGCAAAAATTTCGGCGGCTGGTATTGGTACGCCGAGGACATCAAAGTTCCCACGCTCTGGGACGCCGCCGCCGATGCCGGCCTCTCGACCGCCAACGTTCACTGGCCCGTCAGCGTCGCCGCGCGCATCACCTACAACCTTCCGCAGTACTGGCGCGCCGGCACGTCCGACGACCGCAAACTCCTCCGCACGCTCTCCACGCCGGGCCTTCTCGAAGCGCTTGAAAAAGACCTCGGCCCTTACGCCGACGGCATCGACGAATCCATCATCGGCGACGAAACCCGCGCCAAATTTGCCGCCCGCGTCCTCGAACTCAAGCGTCCCGCCTTCGCAACCATCTATCTCACCGCCCTCGACCACGAGCAGCACGCCTCCGGCCCCTTCAGCGCCGAGAGCAACGCCACTCTCGAGCGCATTGACGCTGCCGTCGCCGGCATCCTCGACTCCATCCAGCGCGCCTACGGCGATCGGGCCGTCGTCTGCATCGTTTCCGATCACGGCTTCGTCTCCACCGACAAAGCCTTGAATCTCGCCGTGGCCTTTCGCAACGCCGGCCTCATCGAATTCGGCGCGGAGAATCGTTCCGCCTTTGCGTCCATCAGAAACCCCGTCAAATCCTGGAAAGCCATGATCTGGGGCGCCGGAGGCTCCGCTGCTATCGTCCTTCACGACAAAAACGACGCCGCAACAAAATCAAAAGTCGCCGCTCTCCTCGCCAAGCTCGCCGCCGATCCCGCCAACGGCATCGACCGCATCATCCCCGAAAGCGAACTCCACGCCCGTGGCGGTTTTCCCGAAGCCGCGTTCCTTGTCGCTTTGCGCGCCGGCTTCGTCATCGGCGACGCCGTCTCCGGCGAAATCGTCACGCCCTCCGCCAGCTTCCGCGGCATGCACGGCTACTGGCCCGATCTCCCCGAAATGAATGCCTCCTTTTTCATTCTCGGCCCCGGCATCCCCGCCGGCCGCTCTCTCGGCCTCATTGATATGCGCGCCATCGCCCCAACGCTCGCCCAAATCCTCGGCCTTCGCCTCCCCTCCGCCGAAGCACGGTCTTTGTGTCCCGCATTGGGTTGCGGGTTACCGCCTTTGCATCCCGAATGAATCTGCGGGATTCAGTCCGTGCTTCCCTGATCTTTTGCCACTTGTATCTGCTTAGCGATCGCCTGCAAGGGTCTGATCACAGGTGGTGCGGCCGCCTGGTCTCTTTGCCTTTTTGCCCAGCTTGGGACTGGGGGCTCTGCGGGGCCCGCACGGCGTTCGGTGCGGCCGCGCCGCCGATGACCGCCGCGCGCTCGTGCGGTGGCATCAATGTGGTGCCGTTAATGTGTTGGAACGGCACGGTCCGAGCGAGCGTCGGCAGGTTGTGTGCGCGCACCTGTGTGAATGCCTCGAAACCGGAGGCAAGCGTAATGAGCATCGGTTCGCTGAACGCGGTCCCGAAGAAGCTGATACCCAGCGGGATGCCCTCATCCACGCTGCCTGACGGAACCTGAATGATGGGATAGCCGGGCTGCGCGGCCAGGCTCGACGTGCCGAAGATAAAATGATCGCCGTAGAGCAGGTCGGTGGACCACGCCGGGTTGTCCGTGGCGCTGACCACGGCGTCCAGCTTGAACATGCTGATGGCGGCGTCGATGCCGTTCACTCCCTGCTGCTGGTCGAGCATCAGCGCCTGGTTGTAGGACATGCCCATCGGGAAGTTCGTTGTGGCGAAACGCGAGTCCACGAAGTTCGGGTCGGGGTTCATGGTCTCCGAAAAATCGAAGATGTCCTGATTGAAGTAGGGCTGCTCGACGTCGGCGTGGGCGTTGTTGAAGTCGATGGCGGTTTGCAGCGTTCCTCCCGCCACCGGCACGCCCATGCGGGTGGCGAAGTACTTCGCCACGTCGAACTTAAACTCGTAGAGCAGGATCAGGGTCTCGGCGGTGCCGTTGTCGGGTCCGTTCGCGGGGAACGTGAAGCCCGCCTTGTCCAGGTCAATGACGGTCGCGCCCGCCGCAGTGAGAGCAGCGAACGCGGCCTCGACCGCATTTGTTACCCTCTGCGGCGTAGTGACGTTGGTGAATCCCATCAGCCCCACTCGCGTGACGCCGAGCGTCTTGCCCATCAGGCCGTTCGGGTTCACGAACTGCGTGTAGTCGGTGGGAATGGTGGGACGCATCTTGCCGGTACCCTGCCAGCCCAATGGAACGCCGCCGGTCGCTGCGTCACGGCCGTCGAACGTGCGGCTCTGAATGACGCCGAGGGTGACGGCGGCATCCGCCACGGTGCGGGCGTGGATTCCCACTGTGTCTTGTGTATGTGCGATCGGCACGACGCCCGCGCGGCTGGTGAGGCCGATGGTGGGCTTGAGACCCACAACGCCGTTGGCGTTGCCGGGGCAGACCACGCTGCCGTCCGTTTCAGTGCCAAGCGATACGGTGGCGAAATTCGCCGACGCCGCGGCGCCCGAGCCGGCGCTGGAGCCGCAGGGATTGCGGCTGATGCCATAGGGATTGTTCGTTTGTCCGCCGCGGCCTGACCACCCGCTGATGGACTCGAAAGAGCGGAAGTTGGCCCACTCCGACAAGTTTGTTTTGCCGAGGATCACCGCGCCGCCGGCCCGCAGGTTGGCGGCGACCGTAGAGTCGCGCCTCGCCGGCATTCCGGCCAGCGCGAAAGAACCCGCGGTGGTCTGCATCTGGTCGCCGGTGTCGATGTTGTCCTTCAGCAGCACCGGAATTCCGTGCAAGGGCCCTAGCACATGGCCTTGTTTGCGCATCCTGTCCGCGTTGCGCGCCATCGCCAGCGCGTCGGGGTTCAGCTCGATCACCGCGTTCACCCCGGGACCATTCTGGTCCAGCGCGAAGATGCGGGCGATATATTCCTCGGTCAGTTCCTCCGAAGTGAGCCTGCCGGAGGCCATCTCCGCCTGGAGTTGGGCCACCGTAGCTTCGTTGTGCTCTGTGGGTATGGCGTTCTGTGCCCCACTCTGTCCTGACGCCAAACTCAGCGCCAGCAGGGCAGCAAGAAAAAGATTGCGTATCGCAGGGGTTGTCATGTCGTTCCTCCTTGGAGCCTCGCCGTGCATTGCCGGCGAAATCAAGGGGGGACAGGACTCAAGATGCGTTCGTCGGCAAGGGTGCGGCGATTCGGCTTTTCGAGGCGCCGAGACTACTTCGCTGTCAGAGCGGTGTCAATTAAAACTATTATTGTTGAAGTGGCGGGTGGATCTTCGATTCCGACCTGTCCCGTCTGCCCCGACGTTGTCGGGGTGCAACCCGCGCGAGGCAACGGATTTGACGCGGCCTGCTTCTCCTCCTACCATGACCACTGCTCGCGGCTCTGGGCCGCCGCGTCGGGGTACGAGTAACCCATGAAAACAAAAGGCCTTTACGTCACGCTCTTCTGCCTGCTTCCGCTCGGGGCGGCGGCGCAGACCGTTGACTCCATCGTTGATAAAGCCCTCGCCGCACGCGGCGGCCTCGACAAAATTCGCGCCGTACGGGCCGAACGCGTCTCCGGCCACATTTCCTTCGGCGCGGATGCCGAAGGCCCCTTCGTCGTCGAGCTCAAGCGCCCGCGCAAGATGCGCATGGAGTTCACCGTGCAGGGCGGCACCATGGTCCGCGTCTACGACGGAAAATCCGCCGGCTGGACCGTCAATCCTTTCACGGGAAAGAACAATCCGGAGCCCATGCCCGAGGAAGAGCTGAAAAACATTTCCGAGGAATCCGATTTCGACGGGCCGCTGGTGGACTACAAAGCCAAAGGCAACCAGATCGAATTGGTGGGCAAGGACAAAGTCGAAGGGAAAGAGGCCTACCGCCTGAAGCTCACCACGAAGAACGGTGATGTGCGCTTTTATCTTTTCGACAGCGAAACTTTCCTTCTGCTGAAATGGGAAGGCAAGCGCAAATTCAACGACGAAGAGGCGCCCGTCGAATCCTTTTTCCGCGATTATCATGATGTTGGCGGCTTGCAATTTGCGTTTGAAATTGATTCCGGCGCTTCCGCCGAGGAGATCAACCAGAAAATCCTCATCGACAAAATCGAACTCGATCCGGACATCAGCGAATCGCGCTTCATGAAGCCGCCCCCGCCCGTAGCTTCCCCTGCCGCGCCTTCTTCCGGCCCGCCGGCGTCCGAGCCCATGCCGGATTAGCGCCGCCCCTGGAGGGAATGTCTGTTGCAGCCGCCTGGTAAGTTGCATACTATGATTTGAAACGATGGAACTGGCGCTCAATCTCGTTTGGCTGTGCGTAGCGATCGTGGGACTCAAGCTGCTGTGCAGCAGCCTGTCCCGCGCCGAAACGCTTTCCGATCGATCCCCGAACCATTGGCGGAAGATCGTCGCGATGGGCTGCACGCTGGTCATCCTGTTTTTTGTCATCTCCATGACAGACGACTTGCACGACCAGGAAATTTTGGTGGAGGAAAGCAAGTCGTCGCGCATTCTGTCCGGGATGGATGCCTCCTCGCCGGCGGTTCCTGGCCCGGTGGTTCCTCTTGTTTTTCTGCTGTTCTCCGCCCTCGTTTGTGTCGTTCCTGCTTTGCCCGCCATGAGAAGGCTCGTGGAGTCTTCGGAAGTCTTGTATGCTGCTGCGGTCGATTGTGATCGGCTCAGCGGACGAGCGCCGCCCACCTCCCTCGCCTGAACCAGCCGTCTTCCTTGAAAAGAAGTCGTTCGTGGAGAAGGTCAATGAAGCTGGGTGCCCTTGTCTCGATGCTTTTTTCTATTGGCACAGTCCTCGCCGGAGGCCACTGCGCGTTACTTTTTTGTGGAGTTGGAAGCATCATGAAGAAAAATTTCTGGAAATATTTCGCACTCCTTGCGTTGTTCCCCGGTTGCGTGGGGGCTCAAACGCCGGAACCTTTGACCTGGGAACAAGTGCGGCAGCGTTTTGAACAAAACAACCCTACCTTGCTTGCAGGAAAGTTGGGTATTGACGAGTTCAAGGCGCAAGAGATTACTGCCTATCTGCGCCCTAACCCGAATTTCAATCTCGCGGCGGATGGGACCCAGATCGCTCCTAGAAAAGATGTCTGGCGGCCATTCGCTGGCACTTATGAAACGCCTGGCGTTAGCTATCTGCACGAACGGCGGCACAAGCGGGAATTGCGTCTGGAGAGCGCTCAAAAGGCTACGGGCATCGCGACGTCGGGACAAGCCGATTTGGAGAGGAGCCTTCTGTTTGGCCTGCGCGGGGCCTTCGTGCAAACACTGCAAGCTAAGGCGGTATTGAAACTGGCGAACGAGAACTTGACCTATTACGACCACGTGCTGGACGTTGGAAGGGAGAGATACAAAGCCGGCGATATTGCGCAGATCGATCTGGACCGGTTGGAATTGCAGCGCGTCCAGTACGAGTCCGACTTGCAAACAGCAGAAGTGAATCTGCGGACGGCAAAGATTCAGCTCCTGATGCTGTTGAACGATCGGACTCCGGTTGAGCAATTTGAGGTAACCGGGCCGTTCGATTTTGCCGACCAACTGCAGCCCCTCGATGAATTCCGCAACATAGCGTTGGATACGCGCCCGGATCTTCAGGCGGCTCTGCGGGCAGTGGATAAGGCGAAGACCGACCACAAACTCGCGGTTGCGAACGGCTCGACCGATCCGACTTTGAGCGCATGGTATACACACAACTCATCGAACAACAATCCCTTTGGGATTAACACCGTTGGGCTCAGCGTCGGCGTCCCTTTGCGCATCTTCGACCGCAACCAGGGCGAGAAGCTGCGCACGCAGTTGGACATCGACCGCAACCAAAGGTTGCTGGATGCGACGCGAGCTCTCGTCTTCAGCGATGTGGACTCCGCTTACGCCACGCTAAACAGCAATCTGATTCTCCTGCGGCCATACAAGGCGAGGTATTTGCTGCAAGCGGTCCGAGTGCGAGACACGATCACTTTCTCTTATCAGCGTGGTGGCGCTTCGCTGTTGGATTTCTTGAACGCCCTGAATGACTACCGGAGCGTCGAGCGGAGTTACCTGACCCTAATCGGTTCTTACCTGATGGCGGCCAGTCAACTGAACCTCGCGGTGGGCCGGGAGGTGGCGCCATGAACCGAAGAGGGCTGTACGGTCTCACGGGAGCAGCCTTGTTTACTTGCTGCGGCCTTCTCCCGATTTCGTGCGGACCAGGGAAGGCGGATCCCAAGGCGGAAGCGCCGCCGGCCCCCGTGGTGGAGCATGAGGCCGATCTCAACGTTGTGAAAGTGGACCATCCAGACAGGTTTCCGCTTGCGACCGCCATGGAACACAAGTCTGTAACGACATTGACGGTAACCGGAGTGGTGAATCCCGACGTCTCGCGCAACGTGCCGGTTATCTCGCTTGCCTCCGGCCGCGTCGTGGAGATTCGCGCGCGGCTGGGGGATACGGTGAAGAAGGGCCAGCTCTTGATGCGCGTGCAAAGCAGCGACATCTCCGGAGCATTTTCGGATTACCTGAAGGCAGTCAATGATGAGAGGCTGGCGCAGAGGCAAGCGGAACGTGCGAAGATCCTGCTCGACAAGGGCGCGATCGCACAGAAAGACTTCGAGGTTGCGGAGGCCGCCCAACAGGACGCCAGAGCCGACCTAAACTCCAAGGCAGACCGTTTACGCGTCCTCGGCGTTGACAAAGACCATCCGAGTGGAATTGTCGATGTGGTGGCCCCCGTATCGGGCACCATCACCGATCAACAGGTCACGAACGCGGCAGGGGTCCAGGCCCTCTCTGGACCGAATCCCTTCACCATATCTGATCTTTCTTACGTCTGGATTATCTGCGATGTCTACGAAAACGATTTGCGCAACGTGCGTCTGGGTGAATTTGCAGACATCCATCTGAACGCCTATCCCGACAAGGTTCTGAAAGGACGCATCGGCAATATCGGGGCGATTCTCGATCCCAGCATCCGCACGGCAAAAGTACGCCTAGAAGTCCGAAACCCAGAGGGACTCATGCGCGTCGGCTTGTTCGTCACCGCCACTTTTTATGGGAAAACGCCGGAGAGCCATGCCGCGGTTCCTGCGACGGCCATTTTGCATTTGCACGACCGCGACTGGGTCTTCGTGCCAGAGGAAAGAGGCCAATTCCGGCGTGTGGAAGTCGCCGTCGGAAACATCCTCCCCGGAAACATGCAAGAAGTCCTGTCGGGTATCAAGCCCGGCGCACAAGTCATTCAGAATGCCCTTGTCTTCCAGAACGCAGCGGAGCAGTAAATGATTCGCAGGCTTGTCGATTTTGCTCTGGAGAACCGCTTCCTAGTTCTGGCGGCGGCATTGCTGCTGCCTGCCTGGGGCGCGATTTCGTTCCATCAACTTCCCGTGGAAGCGTATCCGGACGTCGCAAACAACTACGTCGAGATCATCACGCAGTGGCCGGGGATTTCCGCAGAACAAATCGAACAGCAGGTCACGATTCCGCTGGAAGTCGTAATGAACGGCATCCCCCATGTGGTGCATTTGCGCTCGTTCTCTCTCTTCGGGCTCTCGGACCTGAAGCTGATTTTCGATGATGAAGAGGAGAACGCCTGGAATCGAGAGAGGGTTCTCGAGCGGTTATCGCAAGTTGCGTTGCCCACGGGCGTCGTGCCACAGATGGGCACGGACTGGAGTCCGGTCGGCCAAATCTATTTCTTTACGCTGAAAAGCACGAATCCAAGCTACGACGTAATGGAGTTGAAGTCGATCGAGGATTGGGTGATCGAGAAGAACTTCAAGGCCGTTCCCGATATCGTCGATGTCGCCAGCTTCGGCGGTCCCACTCGCGAATATCAGGTTCGCGTCGATCCCAACAAACTGATCTCCTACGGGCTCAGCCTCGCCCAAGTGGAGCAGCAACTTACGAACAACAACGCTAATGCAGGCGGCAGCTTCATCGAAGCCGGTCTGCAGCAGATCAATGTTCGCGAAGTTGGCCTGGTCAAGAACGTGCGCGATATCGAAAACACGGTCATTGTGACCAAAACTGGCACGCCGCTGCGCGTTAAGGATATCGCTGTCGTATCGCAAGGCCCCAAGATCCGGCTCGGACAGTTCGCGCGGGCGATTCATCGCGAAGACGGCAAGATCATCGACAGCGGCGACGTGGTTTCGGGCATCGTGCTCCTACGCAAAGGCGCAAATGCAGATGAGGCTCTGGCAGGAATCCACGCGAAGGTCAAGGAGCTGAATGAGCGTATTTTGCCTCCCGGCGTAAGAGTAGTTCCGTTTATCGACCGCAGTGACTTGGTGCACTACACCACGCACACGGTTCTACACAATCTCACCGAAGGCATCATTCTCGTCGTGATCGTTCTCTTTCTGTTTCTGGGAAATGTCCGCGGAGCAATTATCGTTGCCCTGACGATCCCTTTCTCTTTGTTGTTTGCCGCGACGTGTCTGAAGGTAAAGGGTATTCCCGCAAACTTGCTGTCTCTTGGCGCGCTTGATTTCGGAATGGTCGTGGATGGCGCGGTCGTCATGGTGGAGAACATCGTCCGCCACATGAGCCATCACCAGGCCTCCTTTAAGACGCCGATGGAACGCATTCGCGAAGCGGCTCACGAAGTCCAGCGCCCGGTCTTCTTCGCCATCGCGATCATCATCACCGCCTACTTGCCAATCTTCACTCTGCAGCGCGTCGAGGGGCGTTTGTTCCATCCCATGGCCTGGACCGTGGCCTTTGCGCTTCTCGGCGCGCTGCTGTTTTCGATGCTTGTCGCGCCGGTCTTGTCCAGCGTGTTATTCAGCAAGGGTGTGAGTGAATGGCGCAACCCAGTAATGGAATTCTTACGAACGCGCTATCGCGAGGCAGTCAGATGGGCGATCGAGCATCGCGCGGTGACGGTGGGCGGCGCCGTGCTGGGCTTGTGCTTGGCCCTCTTTCTTACGTTCGGCGGAGTCATCGGTTCCGAGTTCCTTCCGCACCTGGATGAAGGCGCGCTGTGGGTGCGAGGCACTCTCGCTCCGAGCACGGGACCTACTGAAGGTATCCGGCTAGCGGACCAGACCCGCGTTGTGCTTTGCTCTTTTCCGGAGGTGACGCAATGCACCAGCCAGGTAGGGCGTCCCGATGACGGAACGGACACGACGGGCTTTTTCAATACGGAATACTTCGTCGATTTGAAGCCGAAGGAACAGTGGCGGCCCGTGTTCCACGAGGATAAGGAGAAAGTGATCGCGGCGATGCAGCGCGAACTGGACAAAATTCCCGGCGTGGTCTGGGGCTTCTCGCAACCGATCGCAGACAACATGGAGGAAGCAGTCAGCGGAGTCAAAGGCGAGCTCGCGGTCAAGATTTATGGCGACGACTTGAAGATTCTTGAGGAAAAGGCCGATCAAATCGTTAGCGTCATGCGCCAGGTGAAGGGGATTGAGGATCTCGGAGTGTTTCGAGTTCTGGGACAACCCAACCTGGACATTTCCGTGGACCGCATGCAAGCCGCACGCCATCAAATCAACGTCGCGGATGTTCAAGACGCCGTCCAGACTGCCGTCGGAGGGACCGCTTTCACTCAGGTGTTGCAAGGCGAGCAGCGCTACGACCTGGTGATGCGCTACCTTCCGCAATACCGGGACACTAAGGAGGCCATCGAAAATATTCGTTTGCTGTCTCCCTCCGGCGAACGAGTTTCGCTCGCACAGCTCTGCAAAATCGAGGAACGAGACGGCGGTTCCGAAATCTACCGCGAGGGCAACCAGCGATATGTCGCCATCAAGTACAGCGTGCGAGGCCGGGACCTTGGCGGGGCCGTCGAGGAGGCGATTCAGAAAGTGAACGCAAAAATCCAGCTGCCGCGCGGCTACCGTATCGACTGGGCCGGGGAATACGAAAGTGAAAAGCGTGCCGAAGCGCGGCTGCTTGTCATCGTGCCGTTAACCGTCCTCCTGATTTTTGCCATTCTCTACGCAATGTTTCGCTCGTTGAAATGGGCGCTGCTCATTCTTGGGAACGTGGCCATGGCCCCGATCGGCGGGCTGCTGGCACTTCTGGTCACGGGCACACACTTCAGCGTCTCGTCGGGAGTCGGCTTCCTGGCGCTCTTCGGTGTTTCGGTGCAGACCGGCGTCATTATGCTCGAATACATCAATCAGCTCCGCGCGCGAGGGCATACGGTCGAAGATTCGGCCATTGAGGGAGCGGTGCTCAGGCTTCGTCCCATCATCATGACGATGCTTGTAGCAACGCTCGGATTGCTGCCTGCGGCGCTATCGCATGGCATCGGCTCCGACTCGCAGCGGCCGTTCGCTATCGTCATCGTCGGAGGCCTCGTCGGGGCCCTGGTGTTGAGTATTTTTTTGCTGCCAACCTTGTACGTCTGGGCAGCTCGTGACGGCGACAGGCTTCCCGAACCCGAAGCCGACTTCGCAGAGGAATCTTCTGGAAGCTGAGCAAGCTCGCAGCTCATCTGATTCTCGGCTGCGGCCGGTCTGTTTGATTCAGTGGCGCGAGACCAGCTCTTTTCCCGCGGCCTGGAGTTTGCGCGCATCCCGCACAATTTGGAGAAACCTTCGGGCCAACTCACTGATCTGCTCTGCGCGGCGTAGGCGAATGGCTTCTCTGGGGATCAGCTCGCCGCCGATGCCGAGAGCCGTAGCGCCCGCGCGAATCAGGTCCGAGGCGGTCTGTTGCGTCACGCCGCCCGCGGCCACCAAGGATACATTGGGAAAAGGCCCCTTCAGAGCACGGATGTAACTGGCGCCGCCCATCTGCGCGCAGGGAAACACTTTGATGAGGCCCGCGCCCGCTTGCCGCGCCGCGTTGACTTCCGTGGGCGTCAAGGCGCCCGGCATGGCGAGGACATTTGCTTTGTGCGCGAGTTCGACGATAGAGCGATCGAGCCCGGGGCTGGTCAAAAAATGCGCGCCGGCATCTAAGCAACGGCGAGCGGTCTCCGGATCCAAAACGGTCCCGGCACCGGCGATAATCCCGGGCGCGTGATCGACCATGTTACGAATCAGGTCGCATGCTTCGGGCACGGTCATCGTAATTTCGACGATGGGGATTCCGCTGGAAGAGACTGCCGCGGCGGCAAAACGCGCTTCATCGGGCGAAGACACACGAATTGCCGGGATGATGCCTATCTCTTCAATCCGCGCGCGGACCTCTTCTCTATTCATGAAAATGTCCCCTGGTTGAGGGAACCTTGACGGCTTGACCTGCGGCTTCGAAAGCGCACCGCTCCCTGCCCGGCTCCTGTTTCTATATCATACTCTCGACCGAGACGAGCGCGGTTTTCCTGTTGAGACTCGTACGAATTCATGACTCTGCTGCATCGGTAAGTACGGCGTGTTGCGATATCCTGCATTCATGAGTGAGAAGCAAAACGCGGCGGAGCGGCGCAGCGCGGCCGGTTTATGCGCCGATTGTCTTCACGCTCGCCGGATCGAGTCCGCTCGCGGCTCCCTTTTCGTCCTGTGCAAACTCTCCCTGACCGACTCGCGATTCCCCAAGTATCCGCGGCTCCCGGTCTTGTCCTGTTCCGGCTACACAGCGAAAGAGGAACCCGATCCGGGCTAGCTGAAAATCTGAAGGCATTCGGCACGAAAGGGATTAATAGAGATGTATGTGCGATTGCAGAGCGTGCCTTAAGGGAGGGACGAATGAACATTCCTGAAACCTACGATTACCTCGTTCGCGCCCGCCGGAACTTGTGGGCCGCGCTACAGGCCGTGCCGGACGAGGTTTTATCCCGTCAGTTGCTGGACGGTGACCGGTTTCACTGCATCAAGGACCTCATGTTTCATGTAGCCGCCACCGAGGACTTCTGGATTCGCGAGGAGATCCTGCGCGCAGAGCCGGTGCGGCAGGCCATTCCCGCCTTGAAGGATACCCATGGCGGTCCCATTTTTGCCGCTTCCGCTCTCGAAATGCTGCTGGACTACTGGCGGCTCGTCGAGCAGAGCACTCTCGCTTATCTCCCCACGCTTACGGACGGCGAGTTGAAACGGATTGTGACTGTACATGATAGGCCGGGGCAGCGCTTCACCGTGGATGGCTTGCTGTGGAACGTGATGTTTCACGAGATGCGCCACACCTCCCAGATGACCGTCCTCCTGCGCACCCAGGGCATCAAGCCGCCTTCTCTTGACCTGTATTATTACCTGCCAGTTGTATGATCATGTGACACTGCTCGAGCGTGAGGCTCGTACGGCTTCTACAAACACAGTTTCAAAAAGAAATAAAAATCCGGCAGAGCGCCTCATGGGCGGTCTGCCGGAAGAAAAAGATTCTAGGTCTATTCTGGCTGCTTCGGCGGAGTGCTGCCTGAATCTGTGTTTGCTGAGGACGCCACCGGCGCAGATACCGGCGTCAGGGGGGTTGCCAGTTCCGAATTCTTGTACTTCGGCGCGCTGACGTATCCGTGCACAAGGTTCTTCTCGATGCGGTTCACCACCACCTGCACGGGCTGTGCTTCATTTTCCGTGTGAATCCACACGGGCTCGTACAGGTTCACTCTTTTCTTGCTCAGCTGGTTGTCGTCCACGACCATCTGCAGATCGTAGTTCTTGTGCTTCGCGTCCGCCCTCCGCAGCGAGAGGGTTATCGGCCCAACGCGCTGGAACTGCTTTGATCTTGTCAGGTCGAACTCAAAATAACTTCGCTCGCCGCGCTTCGCGAGCACCACCAGCTCTTCATGAGTCCTGGCGATAGACCCGTTCAACTCGTCGCGTGTTGAGCTCACGCTTCCTTCGAGGTCCGTCCGGTTCTTCGCAACTTCGTCCTGGGTCTCCTTGAGCTGCTTCTTTTCATCATCGAGTTGCGCCTGCAGCTGCTTATACCGCTTGTCCACCGCCGGCTTCTTTGCGGAGGCTTTATTGGCGCTGGCTTGGGCGGCGTTGGCAGCTGCCTGTTGGGCCGCAATCATGTCGTTCAGTTTTGCGGTGAGTGCGTCGGATTGGCTTCTCAATTGACTAACAGTGGCGTTCATCTCTTCATTGTGGGCGCTGAGCTGGCGAACCAGCGATTGCTGATGGTAGATGTACGCCACCGATATTCCCGCCGCGAGAATCACCACAACCGCGACCGCCGCCAGCCATCGCTTGACTTGCGTCGCTGGTACTTCTTCATTTCGATCCATGTCCATTCTCCCTTGCCTATCTTCCATGGCAAACCTCCTTATCGTTCCTCGGTCCACCCTTGGTCCGCAACACTAGTCAGACGATGAATTTCGTCCCCGCGTTACTCCAGTTGAGGTCACGTTCTCCGCTGCGTAACGTCCGTTGAAAACGCGCTGCCTTTCCCCTTCGTTCAGACTGGCAACTTGGATGCCATGACCGCGCAAACTGAGTTTGCTGCAAGTCTCAGTCTTTCAATAGATGCCGCCGCCGGAGATTCGTCGACTAAAATTCTTTCTGGTACTAGAACTAGAAATTCTTCCCTGATTGCCGGAGTTCTTTTACGGCATACAAAGAATCGCTCGTCGTTCGCCTGCCCAGCGTTGCCCCCTCCCTTTGCCTGTGTTAGCATCCGCCGGGTTGACCTCAAGCGGCTCGGGGTTACACTTACGTTGGAGAGCGGATTAGGGGTTTGGCATGTCCAAAGCCGCGTTCTCCACCTTCAGCTTCTAACACGCTTAGGCGCAGGCCCGCGCCGGAATTTCACTGCACGGACCTCGCCCGATGGAGGTTTGTATGAAGAACTATCTCACCAAGGACATTCGCAACGTTGGGATTGTCGGCCACGGCGGCACCGGAAAGACGCAACTGGTGTCGTCGTTGCTTTTCACCGCGGGCATGACTCCGCGGTGGGGAAAAGTTGCGGAAGGAAGCACAACTACGGATTGGGACGAAGAAGAAATCGCGAGAAAAATATCGATTCAAACGGGCCTCGCGTACGCGGAATGGCCGTGCACGCTATGCGGGGGCGCCAACGTAAAAATTAATTTTCTCGACCTGCCGGGTTACTCCACATTCATCACCGAAGCAAAAGCCTCGCTCATCGCCGCCGACGCCGCCCTGATCGCCGTGGACGCTCACGTTGGCGCGCAGGTCACCACGGAAAAAGTTTGGGATTATTGCACGGAGTACGACATTCCCCGCGCTTTCGTTCTCACGTGGATGGACCGCGAGCTTT
>Ga0307479_10001174_pt1 | contig 23819 bp, 15 predicted proteins | sample atmos_gasesECM4C_FD_203743 | JGI IMG/M metagenome (GOLD analysis project Ga0307479, IMG submission 203743) | Hardwood forest soil microbial communities from Morgan-Monroe State Forest, Indiana, United States - atmos_gasesECM4C_515 | ecosystem: Environmental > Terrestrial > Soil > Temperate... | reverse complement strand
GCTGCGAGCGCGCCTGACGTTGTCGTTTTTCTAGATGGCGACTACAGCGATCGGCCTGCGGAGCTCCCTCTCCTTCTTGCCCCGATTGCCGAGGGCCGAGCCGACATTACCATTGGTTCGCGTCTCGCAGGTCCGCGCACGCCCGGCGCGCTTTCCTGGCACGCCCTGTTCGGCAATTGGCTCGCTGCGAGTTTGATCAAGAGCCTCTACGGAGTGAAGATCAGCGACCTTGGTCCATTCCGCGCCGCGCGCGTCGACACGCTCCGCGCAGTGGAGCTGCAAGAAACCACGTACGGCTGGGCGGTGGAATTGATCCTTAAAGGAGCGATACACGGGTTTCGCATCGTCGAGGTCCCTGTAAGCTATCATCCACGGATCGGGAAGTCGAAGATCAGCGGCACATTTAGAGGCACGTTGGGAGCTGCGTGGTTTATTCTCAGCCGGATCGCGGGCTACTATTTTCGCAGGCGAAAAACCAGCATACCGCGGTCGGCGTAAAATCCAATGCCGCAGCACTTTACGGAATCTCGGACAAGTGGTGATACCTCCCCATGAAACCTCCCGATCGCACGTTAGTCATCATGGCCAAAGCACCCAGAGCGGGTTCGGTGAAGACCAGGTTGGCTAACTCCATTGCGCTACCTGCGATTGCGGAGCTGTACCGGTGTCTGCTGAACGACACAATAGCGCTAGCGCAGGCACTCGATCGAGTTGATGTTGCCATTATGTGCCCCGCATCCGACGTTGAAGATCTGTCGTGCTCGATGGCTCACACAGTGCGCGTCGTGCCTCAGACGGGTGAAGGCCTGGCTGCGGGCCTTACCTGTGTGTTCGCGCACTTTACAAATCCTGCCCACCAGCGGGTCATTGCCTTCAACAGCGACAGCCCGCACCTCCCGGCAGCAATATTGGAATCTGCGTTTGATGCGCTCGAGACTTGTGACCTGGTTGTCGGGCCAACGCACGACGGCGGGTACTATTTGGTCGGTGCGAAGGCATCCCATCCAGATCTTTTCTCTAATGACGGCATGGGAACCGCGAGTGCCCTTGAAGCGCTGTTATTACGCGCGCGTGCGCTACGCCTGTCGGTGCATCTGACTGATCCGTTCTACGACATCGATGTGGCGGACGATCTCAGTCAGCTCGCGGATGAACTGCAACGCATACCAGGGAAGGCCCCGCGAACAGCCAAATGGCTTTCCGAGTGGGCGAGTGCCAGGCGCGAATAAAAGGGCTCTACTGGGACTTCTTGGTGATTGTGCTTACAAACTGAGTAATCGGGATGTCCTTTCCGACCAATAATTTTCGCACTCGACGTGATTGCGGGTCTAAGTTTAGTTGTTCGGTTGTGGCTGCCGGACCTATGGCTACGACCCTTGCCCCACCTTACCCTTTTTTTTAGGCAATCCTTGACTTTTGCTGGATTTCGACAGAAACTTGCGCGTCTTTGCTTTGATGCGTGGTTCGTCCCCTCCCACTCTCGCATGCTGCTGTAAATCGATTGGCTGCCGCGCCGGTAGTGATGCTCGAGGACGACCGGTCGCGGCCCCAATATGTTTGATCTCTATCTGCCGGAGGTATCGTGAATTCTTCCCCTCGATCTTTCTGCGCGCTTGCCTTGCCCATCTTGTGTGGCGTCTTGACGCTGACGCCTGTGGCGAAAGCGCAAGTCGCCGGTCAAAACGTGAACATGGTGTCCGGCACGCAATGGCCGACAGGCGACCCCTTCCTGCAGCGTCAGAACGAGCCGTCGATGGCCGTCTCCACTCGCAACCCAATGCACATTCTCGCGGGAGCAAATGACTACCGCACCGTCGATCTCGAAACTCTGCTGAGCGGCGGCACAGAAACCGGCGACTCCTGGCTCGGCATTTTCAAGTCCTTCGATGGCGGCTACACCTGGCAAAGCACGCTGCTCCCTGGTTGCCCGGAGCCCGTGCCGCAATGCACCGACAACAATGGGAATGGGCACGCCGCACTCCAGGGATTTTACGGAGCAGCGTCTGACCCCGTCGTGCGAGCCGGTACGAACGGGATGTTTTATTACGCGGGGCTAGCGTTTGTGCGGCCTGCCTCCGGAGCGCTTCCGGGAACGCCGAGTTCGATCTTCGTGGCGCGCTACAACGATTTGAACAACGACGAAAACATCGACCCGGTCACCTACATTGATACGCACATCGTCGCCGCCGGAAACACGGCCAACACCGGCGGTCAGTTTCTGGACAAGCCGGCTCTGGCCGTCGATATTCCGCGAGCGGGCGCGAATACCTGTTCGTTCACCGCGAATGAGCCCGGAGTTTTCGACCAGAACGGGAATCCCGTGTCCGTAAACCAGTCATTCGCGGCGGGCAACGTCTACATCGCCTATACGGAGTTTCTTGCCGCGAATAAAGACAATGCCACTCCTACCATGCTGATGTTCTCGCACTCCACGGATTGTGGCGTTACTTGGAGTACGCCGGTTCAGATTAACAAGGGAACGGTTACTAGCCAGGGCGCCTCGATTGCCGTCAATCCGGTGAACGGAAATGTTTACGTGGCCTGGCGGCAGTTCGCTTCCACGGGGGTGTCCAACGCCATCATGGTTGCACACTCGACCAATGCGGGAAGAACCTTCAGCGCGCCCGTGCAGATTTCCACTTTCCGGCCTTTCGACCAAGGCACCACGGGAACCTCCTTCCGCACCAACGCTTATCCTTCCATCACCACCGATATGTTCGGTTTTGTTTACGTGGCCTTTTCCGCTCGCGGACTGGGACCGAATGGAGATGCCCGCGTAGTCGCTGCTGGATCGATTGATGGAACGCATTGGACACCCGCGATCATGGTGGATAATCCGGCGCAAAATGCGGCCAACAATCCTTCCGGGCGCGGCCACCAGATTATGCCTGCCATTACCTTTGCCAACGGCAGGCTGACCATCCTCTATTACGATCTGCGGTTCGATCACTACGTCAATTTCTATAGTCAAGGTAGCATATCGGGAACGTACACTCCCGCGCTCGTGCCGGAGGGCGAGCTTGCTCCTCCCGCCTCGAATCCCGGCGAGGTCTTCACACCTTATATTGATGATTTCGGTTTGACCTTGCGCCGCCACACCATCGACTTGCGTGTCCTGGAACTCGGGATTTTTCCGACGATCGTACTCGGACCCTCGGTTTCCGTGTCGCGTTATGACTTCGGGTGCTGCCTCCCCCCGGACCTTTCCGCTTCGCAAACCCCCACCAATATCGAACAGTACAAATTCAACGTGCCCAATTTGCCGCTCTTTGCGCAGGGATCGGAGCCCTTCCTCGGCGATTACATCGAAGTTGTGCCCTCACCGTTGTTTGTGCCGAGCGCCAACGGCTGGGCGTACAACTTCAAGCCGAGCGTCAATCCGCTGTTCCATGCAACTTGGACCGACAATCGCGACGTGGTCCCGCCGGCCAAAGGTGATTGGGTCCATTACACGCCGCCAATTATCGCGGGAACAACAGGGCCGCAGATGAGCATTTTCGAGCCGGGACAAACCTTGCCCGATTGCAAATCTGGCCAGGAAGGCATGCGCAACCAGAACATCTACACCGCGCAAATTACCGGGGGACTCGTAGTCGGCTCGCCAGGAAACGCGAAGCCCCTGGGGACCACAACGTTCAATAATGCGATAGTGCCGTTCCAGCGCGCGTTCGCGGTCGAAGCGCAAAACATCACCGGTCAGCAGATTTTTGTGCGCTTCAGCATTGCCAACCAGCCCACCGGAGGCTCCGCCTCATTCCTGCAGTTCTCTTTGTTGACCACGCTCGACATCACCATCCCGCAATACTCGTCCGTTTCGCGCAGCGTCTTCGTGACTTCCACAAACCCACTTGCGACCATCACCGTAAACGTCGCGCAGATCACCGCTATCGGTGGTTCCGTCATTTCGAACGGGCTGAGCGCTTCGACTGTTTTGAATCCTGACGCCACCAACCCCAACATCCAGAACCCCAATATCGGCAATCCGAACATCGGGAATCCCAATGTCCAAAACGCCGAAGTCACTGACCCCAACATCGGCAACTCCAATGTCAGCAACCCCAACATTCAAAACCCCAACATCGGCAACCCGAACGTCCAGAACCCGAATATTCAAAACCCCAATGTCCAGAACCCGAACATCGGCAACCCAAACATTGGGAACGTCAGCGCGACGGCGCCTAACGTCCAGAACGGCAACATTCAGAACCCCAATATCCAGAACCCTGACACGGCGAACCCGAACATCGGCAACCCGAACATCGGGAACCCGAACGTCCAGAACGGCGGGATTGAAGACGTCATTTACCCGATGACGAACAACGGGAACACTACGGCGACGTATACGGTTCAGATTGCATCTGCAAGCAGCGCCGGGGTTCCCGCGGGCATCGTGGTGCAGCTGATTCTGAACAAGCTGTACCAGACGCCGATGGCGGAGAGCTGCCAGCTGGGCCTGGAAACGCACTGGGTGACGGCGGCGAACATTATCAATCCGAAATTGTACGGGCCGGGCGCGGTGGGGCTGGGGACTCCAAACATCCAGAATCCGACTCCGAATGAAGGATCGGTGACGCTGGCGCCGGGCGAGACGGTATATGTGACATTGCGCGTTCAGAATCCGGAACAGACGGCGGAGCAGAAGCAGTTCAATCCGCTGACGGACATCGCTCCTGTGACCGTTCCACAAGCCGTGGACACGATCACGGTGCTCACGAATCCGGGAAACCCGTATCTAACGGGGCCGGTGGTTTATCCGCAGCTGAGCATCACGACTCCATCTTTGCCTTTCACCGACCTCAACGATCCGAATTACTCGGTGCAGCTCACATCCCAAGGTGGAAAGCCCGGTCCCGATACGTGGTCCGTTGTCGGGGAAACGACCCCTCCGCCGGGGCTTGCTCTGAGTCCATCCGGACTGCTTTCCGGAACCGCGACAACGCCCGGAGCCTACGGCTTCGCCATCCAAGTTGCGGATGGCGCGACGCCTGCGAATATTGCGGTGAGGAATTACAAGCTGAACGTGAGCGTTACGCCGCTGAGCGTGCAGACGGTGCAGACGCCGCCGGATGGTGTTGTGAATCAGCAGTACGTGGCGTTCCCGCTGGTGGCCACGGGCGGAACCACGCCGTATGTCTATACGGCGCCGGGTCTGCCGCCGGGATTGTTGATCAATCCCAGCACGGGGCAAATCACTGGAGTGCCGACGGTGGTCAATCCAGCGGGCACAAGCGTGACGATCACGGCGACGGACGCGGCGTTCCCGGCGGAATCCGTGTCGACGGTGGTGACGATTCGCGTAGGAGCGGCGCTTGGGGCCGGTGGCCACATCGTCTTCACTTCGCGGCCGCTGAACTCGACCGGCGGACAGCTGATCAACGGCGGCCCAATCACGGTGCTGGTCTCGGACAATACAAATGCGCCAGTTCCCGGCGCGACCGTGACCATGTCGTTCAACGGAACGCCACCCTGCGCAAGCGCCATTCTGGGCGGTACGCTGTCCCAACTAACGAGCGCGACGGGAGTAGCGACTTTCCCCGACCTAACGGTAGATCGCGGCCAGATCGGTTACACGCTGCTGGCAAGTGTCGGACCGGTGTCGGGCATCTCTCCACGGTTTACGGTGAACGGCTTCTGCGGCACGGGCAGCTTGAATACCGCTCGCGCCTACCCGGCAGCGGCGCTAGTGAAGGGCGGCCAGGTCTTGGTTGCAGGAGGCCAAACATCGTCGGGAGCAACCAATGCCGTAGATCTTTATGACCCGGTTGGCGGATCGTTTACGAATATCACTCCAGGCCTGAACGCGGCCCGCTTTAAGCACACCGCCACAACGTTAAACGATGGGACGGTGTTGATCGTGGGCGGCCAGAGCAACAATAGCGGTAACCCCACTTTGGTCACCACTGCTGAGATCTTTAATGTCGGGACGGGAACATCCGCCAACACGGCGCAGGCACCGAATGTCGCCCGTACTGGTGGTCACACGGCAACATTGCTTGCCGACGGAACCGTCTTGATCGCCGGAGGCGTCGGCAGCCAGGGGAACATCTTGCAGTCGGCGGAGATCTATAACCCCACGAATCAGACCTTTACCCCCGTCGGATCGTTAAACCATGCACGTTATCAGCACACGGCGACACTGCTGGCCAACGGAAAAGTGCTGATTGCGGGGGGACCGGACAACAGCGCCGAACTCTACGACCCTGTCGCGCAGACGTTCACGTTGACCGGCAACCTGAATGCGGCACGGCTAAACCCCAGCGGGACCCTGCTGTCGAGCGGGCAGGTGCTCATCGCAGGAGGGCTGAGCAATAACAACACTGGCAGCTTCAGCACAGCGGAACTCTACAATCCAGCGACAGGAACTTTCACGTTCACTAACGGGGGCTTGAACGCGGCGCGCGGCGCGCATACGGCGACGCTCCTAAGCGACGGAACTGTATTGGTCGCAGGCGGATTCAATTGTCCCCCTCCCATCTGCAGCAACGATGTCCTGGGAACCGCGGAGGTCTACAATCCGGCGACGTCCACATTCACGAACACCGGCAGCCTGATGAACTTCCGCTGGCAGGACGCCGCCACGATTTTGAACGATGGCACTGTCCTGCTCGCCGGCGGATTCGGTGGCAATTTCCTGGCCGCTTCCGAGCGCTACTTCAGCACTTCGACGTTCGGTCCGATGGTGATCACCACGACCACTCCGGGCCAAACGGGGACGACAAGCTATACGAACCCGACGGCTTTTGGCGGGGCGGCGAGCAGCCTCAGCACTATCGGATTCAACGGCATACTCAATGGCGCCACGAATCTGGATTTCAACCCGCTGCTCCTTTCCGGGGTAAGTTTCTTTACTCCGCAGCCCAATACGCTCGTGAACGTGACAACGTCGACGTTCTACGCAGGGCATCCGTATCCAGCCGACTTCATTGTGGATTCCGCCAATCAGAATCAGAGCAACTCACTCGTGATTACTCTCCCGGCTCCAACCTACGCGGTAGGAATGAACTACGGGGCGTTGGGCTTCCATCCGGTGGCCAGCAGCGGGAACTTCACGCTCTCGAACGGCTTCGTCCTGCCCCTAAGCAGCTTGCCCACAGTTGGACAAACGCAGTTTGCGGGATTCGTGTCCGGAACCCCATTTACAGCCGTTACATACACGGCCAACAACGACGATTGGGTGCTGCTGAATCTGCAGCTCGGCACGGCAAACGTTACGCTCGCAAACGCCACCGAGGGTTCGCCGTACACGCAGATTCTCCTTGAGCAAGGCGGCGTCGGCCCGCTCACATGGTCGCAGACCGGTACACTGCCTCCTGGGATCACGCTGAGCGCCAGCGGTATTTTGCACGGCACACCCACGGCCGCTGGTGTCTACACCTTTACCGTGAACGTCACCGATAGCAGCAGCCCACAGAAGCTTGCCGCAATCGGCACAGTGACGCTAAACGTCAGTCCGCAGCCGACCACGATCAACGGATTCGGTGTTAATGCCTCGAACCAACCGCAAATCTTCTGGGTGGCAAGCGCTTCCAGCGATATCGTCGGCTACAACGTGTACCGGTCAGCGACTACCGGGGGGCCTTACACCCTAGTTGGCTCTGGCATCACGACCCTAACTTTCACGGACACAGCCGCGCAAATTGGAAACAACTATTACGTCGTGAGAGCAGTCGCTGGCGGCGTGGAGAGCGTCAATTCCAACGAGGTCGATGTCGTTATTCCTTAATGGCGGACGGTACTTGGATTTTGTGGTCCGAATAAACTAACGGCCTGCGAGACGGCGCTGGGCGTCCGCGACGAGCGGGTCCCGGGTGCCTTTTTCCTTGATGACAAGGAAGGCCTTATAGGATTCGGCGGCTCCAGGACTGTTCAAGCCTTCGCGCGCGCGGCCCTGATAGTAGTAAACGGGCGGGAGCAGATGATAGCTGGGAACATCGTCGAGGAAAACAGAAGTGGCTTCGCCGCGGCGCTTTAGACATACATCAAATTCCGAAGAGGCCTCGGTGAAAAAACCCGCGTCGAGGTAGGCTCGCCCGAGGTCGAAATGGCCGAGCCAGGTATCGGTCAGCTTCTGCGCTTCCTGAAAGGAATTCAGCGCCTCGCGGGGGTTGCTTTTTTTTAGCTGCGCTTCCCCGGCAATCAATTTCGCATACGTCTGCGGTTCGGTTTCCAGGCGCTGTGCCAGCGGCGCTACCAGCTGTATCGCCTTGGCTTCCTGGCCGGAGGCGAGATAAACCTGCGCCGCGCGATAAATCACCCCGGGCTCTTTGCTGTTTGTGGAGGCTTGGGCGGCGGAGGAAAGCGCTTCTTTGTTCTTCCCGAGAGCCAATTGCGTGAGCGCGAGCGTTGCGCCGAAATCGGCCGCAGACTCCGCGTCATTCGACGCCTTGTAATCGCTGGTAGCTTTTTCCAGAATTCCCGCAGCATCGGCGAGGCGGCCTTCGTACAAGGCCAGATCGGCAAGACCCATTCGGGAAATAGAAGCGCCGTAAGCGCTCACGTCTCTTACCTTCTCATATGCCTGGCGCGCTTCTTCGTTGTGGCCGCGGCCGAGTTCGGCCAAGGCCTCAGTGCGCAGCGCCTGGTCAAATTTGGGATTCTCAGCGAGCATCGCCCGGGATTCTTTGGCAGCGGCATCAAAGTCGCCGGAATAAAGCGCATACATGGCGAAGTTGCTGCGTTGGAGGACGCTGTGAGGGGAGAGTTCGAGCGCGTGGCGCTGCTCATCGAGAGCTTTGCTCATATCGCGCTCGTAGAAATAGGCGAGCGCCAGATTCCCGAAGCCGATGCTATCGGCAGGATACTGGCTGACCAGAGCAGACAACTCTTCGATAGCCTTCACCCGATTGCGCATGAAGACGTAGTAGCTGCCGCGGGTGCGGTACTTCTCGCGGTCGGTCATGCGATCGATGTGCGCCATGGCCAGGCCATAATATTTCTCCGCATCCTGACGCTTGCCCTGGTTGGCGTAGGCGGCTGCGATGCCGGCGTAGGCGCGGCCCATGTTGGGATCGAACTGAATCGCCTGGCCATACGCATTCATGGCGTCGGGCCACTTGCCGGCGTGGGCAAAGTCCTGGCCCATGGCGTAGGCGTGGGCAGCCTCGAGAGAGCTCGCCGAAAACGTTTCGTCGGCCATGGCTTGCGCCGACTCGGGGGTTTTGTCGCCCAACCCGCGGCGAATCTTATCCGCGAGCTTGCCCGCGACAGAGAGGACATCTTGCTTCTGGCTGGCCTTGGACTCTTCCGTCATGATGGACTTGCCGGTAGCGGCGTCCAGGGTGGTGACATACACCCTATAGCTGCTGCCTTCCTGGGTGATCGAGCCGGCCACCACCGCGTTGACGCCTTCACTCTTGGCGACGAGCTGGGCCATCGATGCGTCCATCCGAGTGGTTCCGGGGACGAGACGAGCGGCAACTTTCCTCGCCTGCCCGCGGTTGAAGGAGGAAATGAAAGGAGCGCCCTCCAGGGCAATGCCCAGCATGGGCTCGAGGGTGCCATCGAACACGTTGTCGCCGGTCTTGTTGTCGAAATCGGCGATGAGCAACGACAGCGGAGCGTGGGCCGCAGCAGGAGGGGAAACGAACCTTCCACGAACGAATATTCCGCCAACCACCAGCGCGACAGTGACACCCGCAGCTACCCACTTGGCATAAGCGGGGAAAACGGGGCGGGGCTCCATCAGGACGCGCGTGCCTGCCTTGGGACCCTGCCAAATCTCAATCGCCTGAAGAAGCTCGCTGGCACTTAAGAAGCGCTTGCCGGGATCAATCTCCAGGCACTTTTTGACGATGTCGCTTAGGGTGGCAGGAATGGTCTTATCCAGCTCAATCAGCGGAGGGGGAGGCTCGCTGGTGCGCTTCCACAGCTTACCCATGGTGGTGTCGGCGTCGAAAGGAGCTTTGCCGCTAAGGATTTCATAGAAGATGATGCCTACGGTGAAGAGGTCGGAGCGAGCATCCAGGGGAAGACCCTTGGCTTGCTCCGGCGACATGTAATCCGGCGTGCCAACGAGCGCGCCCGTCTGCGTCATTCCGGACGCGGTTATCGACCGGGCGATGCCGAAATCCATAACGTAAGCCCGACCAGTTTTGTCCAGCATGACGTTCTGAGGCTTCAGGTCGCGGTGGATGACACCTTCTCCATGGGCGGCTTCGAGCGCCCGGCAGACCTGGGCCATGATGTTGGCTGCTTCAGTGGGCTCGAGTTTCTTTTTGCGGCGCAGGACGGCCTGCAAGTCCTCGCCTTCGACGAAGTCCATAGTTATGAACTGAATGTTCTCGGTTTGAGCCAGGTCGAAGATGCGGATCACGTTCCGGTGGGTGATCTGGCGGGCGAGAATCAGTTCCTGCTTGAAACGCTTCAGGATTTCGGGATTGGCGGCCATGTCCGCGCGAATCACTTTTAAGGCAACTTTGCGATCCAATTCGCGGTCGTGCGCCAGATAGACCGCTCCCATGCCACCTTGTCCAAGGAGCCGGATGATTTCGTAGCGCGTTCCGAGGGGCGAGCCGGGAGTAAGAGGAGCGAGAGAGGCTTGTGAAACAATCACATCTCCAACCGGCAGAGACCAGCCTTCGCCGCCGGTAGCCAGCGTCTGTTCACTTATGGGAAGAAGAGTCGAGCACTTCTCGCACTTTGCCGACTCAGCCGAGTTTTCGTGGCCGCACTCAGGGCAAACCATTCCGCATCACGCCCCTCACCGTGGGACGGCGTCAATTATCTAACCTTCGGCAGCCTGTGCCAAGGGCGTGTGCAGACGCGCAGCTTCCTAGAAGCGGACTTCTGGCTTGGAATAACTTCCCAGTCGCAGCGAGAATCGATGGAGCGCTATGCCAACCGTTCAATTTGGGATGCAGTATGAATCACCACTGGCAAGATCCGATGGCCCTCAAATTGAATTTGAGTCATCACGCCTTTTGCGCGAAGTGCCCTTCACCGTTGAACAGCTTCAGGCGCGAGCCGACTACTTCCCTTACAGAATTCACGACTGAGGGCAGAATCTTGTAAGGCACGACTTCGTCTGGCTGCTTGGCTAAGCTCTGTTCCAAACCATGTCTCCATGCGACCCGAAGTTCGGTATTGATGTGCACAATGTTGATTCCTGCTGCGATTGCCTTGCGCAAGTCTTCATCATCGGTTCCTGAGCCGCCATGAAGGGTTAGGAAGACCTGTGCCGCTTGCTTGATGCCATTTATTCTCTCGATCTCTAAATGCTTCTTCGTTTCTCCCTTGACCATGCTCCTGAGCATGCCGTGCATATTTCCGACCGCTGGAGCCAGGATGTCCACCCGCGTGGCCTCTACAAACTGTTTCGCTTCTTCCGGGCTTGAAAGACCCTTTGAAAGGTCGGGAGCAGAGTCGTGTATCTCAGAGCCCCATCCGATGTCTCCAAATTAGCCTTCGACCAGCATGGCGGGATGAATCGCTTTAAGCGCTTCGACTGCCTGCTTGGTTTGCCTCAGATTTTCTTCGAACGGCAATGCCGAGCGGTCATAGACAATCGAGTCAAAGCCAGCCTTTGCCGCCTCAATCCCTTTCGCAAGCGAATGTGTATGATCGGCATTGAGAAAAATGGGGAAGTCGAATTCCTCACGCAGGCTACGCACGAGAGGTGCAATTTGACGCGTTCCCACAAACTCACGCTCGCCTTCTGACAAGCCGACCAGGACGGACACGTTCAGTTCCCGAGCAGCGGCGAACACCGCTTTCAATAGCACTAGGTCCGAAACATTAAAGTGGCCGATGGCCACTCCATTTTGTTGTGCTTCCTGTAAGAGGTCGCGTAATTGGCGCATGTAATTCACATTACCTTTCAGCTTTTATTGAGACCCTCGGGCTCCTCATGGGCAGCTCCAGGACGACCCGGAAGACAGGTCCACCCATTCGTGCCAGCCTGGAGAACGCGGAACTCGCCTCCGGGCGAAGACGGCCAGTCGAGCACAGTCGCGTCCTTGGTGATGAATGCGGGACCGGCGCGCAGTGCGTCCGCGGTCTTCTCCGCGTCAGTCACGGGCAATCGATCTGACGACTGAGCGAAGGCGGTAGCCACCGTCAAGACAACAGTTGTGAGCAGCTTTACAGCGTTCGCACGGATCATCGATGTCTCCTTCTTTTTTCTTCTAATAGTGCGCCGGAATTGAAAACGGTATCTTGTTAAGGCGCTGTGGATTACTTCCGGTCTTTCCGGCGCTGGCAACATCACTCTACTGGCGTCTCTTTCCAGGATGGCACAAACGGCGACTGACACCACCAACCTCGAATGTATTAGTTTGCAGACATGGCGTGCTCAGCCGCTAACGGCGCAGTTCCGAAATTGAGGCTAAACCGTTTGCACCACAAGGAAACCGCACGATACTTGGACAAGTCCAACTCGGGTCCGAACGTGTAGTTTTGGTCGCCAACATTGCCCTTGATAGGCCCCAGATCTATAAATCCGGCGCGCCGCACGGTAGAGTTATCATTTGCGTCGTCCGCAGCCACCATGTATACGTGAACGTTGGGCCCGTTCGTCGTCCTGAAGTTCGTGAAACGGAGAACGCGGCTACCGTCCTCGGCTTGGTAAATCGTCGCCGTGCCGTTTGTGGGATGCACGACGCTATGGAATACGCCGGAAGCGATCGGTTGCAAAGAGGCGCCGCCTTTCGCAGCCGGCATTCCTTCCCCTACCGGCCGGTCGATAAAGAGACCTTCCGGCCGAAAGGTGTACCACGCAACAAATAAAACGACGACCACGACAATAACGATTTTCCACTTTTTCATCTGTCATCTCCCACGGCGAAAGACTCACAGCGAACAAAGCGACGGCACCTGCACCACCGCCTTGACATTCAATGATGTCTGCGCCTTGAGTGAAAGCACGACGATGACCAAATCGAGGACCGCACATGTATCGACAAATCCGCCTTGTTTGCATATGCGTAGGCGGATTTTGTCGCTCTTCTACCTCACTCACGTGCAGCGAAGGTGTCGATATAACAACAGCAAGACGTTTGCTCGACACCGTGTGACACAAACGCTCGACGCCCGAAATGTCCTGGCTAAGCCCAAGGCTGGAACCTTCGATACACGGCAAACTACAATGAGGAGCGTCACGCACGACACCGGATGGCGAGGTCGCGACTGCGAATTGCTTGCCAGTTGCTTGGCTCCCAGGTCGGACAGTCATTGGGATTGAAGATACTTGCGGAAGAATGCTCAGTACTGAGCGACACCGCCGTCCCGCGAACAGCTCGATACCGTTCACATAGCCGCTGTCGTCGGAGGCTAGGAATACAGCTACCTTGCCCATGTCGTCTGGCGTTCCCAAGCGACCAAGTGGCACGTTGGCTAAAGCTCCAGACTTTTGCTGATCGGTCATCAGGGCTGATAGTCCCGGTGTATCAATGTGACCCGGACTCAGGACACTCACTCGAATTCCTCGCCCTCTTAGGTCCAGGATCCAGCTGCGAGCAAGAGAACGCACGGCCGCTTTCGTAGCATCGCAAACGGAGAATGCTTCGAAACCTTTGATCGAGGCGACGGAGCCAACGAGAATCACCGAAGCACCCCGCGACAGCAGAGGAAGAGCCTTTTGCACGGAAAAAAACAGGCCGCGAACATTGGTGTTGAAGGTTTTGTCGAAATGCTCTTCGGTTACTTCACCAAACTTTCCGAGCTCATAGAAACCAGCATTGACGACCAGTATGTCAATTCGAGCCGCCTTCTCCTTGACCTTCTCGTAGATACGCTCGATATCCGCAAGGACGGAAGTATCCGCACGAACGGCCGTAACCTTACCATCGATTTTGCGTACGGCCTTATCGAGTTCGGATTGCCGGCGACCGGTGATGAATACCTGCACGCCTTCCGACGCGAAGAGTCTTGCCACGCCAAGAGCGATCCCCGCGCTGCCCCCAGTGACAACTGCAACTTTGTTCCTCAGTTTTCCGTCCATCGATTTCTCCGGCTAGTTTCTTGACTCCGGGCTTCCCATGAAACTCCAGTTCAAAACCCGATTACTCTCATCAGTGTGCCCGCCATTGCGCCCCCGATGAGTGGACCCAGTATCGGAACTATGGCGTAGCCCCAATCGGAGGTCCCTTTATCCGCGACGGGCAGTAGTGCGTGGGCCACGCGCGGCCCGAAGTCGCGAGCGGGATTGATCGCATAGCCGGTCGTTCCACCAAGCGAAAGGCCAATACCCCAGACTAAAGCCGCTACCAGGTATGGACCCAAGCCAGACGCCGGACCCGATACTGCGACGGCCTTCGAGAAAATCGCACCAACCACGAAGACTAGAACGAATGTTCCAATGATCTCGCTGATCAGATTCGCGCCGAACCTGCGGATTGCCGGTGCGGTGCAGAAGCACGCAAGTTTCGATCCTTGATCCGGCGTCTCCTTCCAATGCGGCAGAAAGTGAAGCCACACGAGCACAGCCCCTACAAAGGCTCCACCCATCTGTGCAATGAGGTACGGCACGAAGTTCGAGAAGTGGCTTGACGATACGGCGAAGCCCATCGTCACCGCAGGATTCAGGTGGGCATCGCTGCTACCGCACGCAATTGCGGTGAACACGCCAGCCATCACGGCGAATGCCCAACCGCTGGTGATCACCATCCAGCCGGCGCCTTCCGCTTTCGACTTTCGAAGCAGGACGTTTGCCACGACCCCGTCGCCCAACAGGATCAGTACCAGCGTGCCCATGAACTCGCCAAAACATTTCGCAAGCATCTAGTGTCTCCAGTATTGAACTCAGCCTACCCAGTCGAACGAGCGGGTAACTGCCCTCTTCCAAAGGTTGTACATCTCTTCGCGCTCGCCGTTTTTCAGGTTCGGCTTCCACGTGTGGTCAACCGCCCAATTCGCGCGCAGGTCTTTCAAGTCTTTGAAGTAGCCGACAGCCAGGCCAGCAGCATACGCCGCGCCCAGCGCCGTGGTCGCGTCCTTCGTCACCGGGCGAACTACCGGCCGATCGAGAATGTCGGCCTGGAACTGCATCAGCAGTTCGTCATTTACCATGCCGCCGTCGGTACGCAGAACGTCCAGGCTGATACCCGAGTCTTTTTCCATCGCTTCAAGTACGTCACGCGTCTGAAAAGCCGTCGCCTCAAGTGCCGCGCGGGCAATGTGTCCCTTGTTGGCATAACGCGTCAGACCAGTGATCACGCCGCGGGCACTGTCTTTCCAATACGGAGCGTACAGGCCGGAAAATGCGGGAACAAAATATACGCCGCCGTTATCGTCCACAGTCCTTGCGAGTTTTTCGATATCAGAGCTCTTCTCAATCAGGCCGAGGTTGTCGCGGACCCATTGCACCAGAGCGCCGGTGATGGCGATGCTTCCTTCCAACGCATACTGAGCGGGCTGGTTGCCGAATTTATATGCCATCGTTGTCAGCAAGCCAGACTTAGAATCCACTTTTCTGGTGCCGGTGTTCATCAACAGAAAGCAGCCGGTGCCATACGTGTTTTTCGCCTCGCCCGCTTCAAAGCAGGTTTGTCCCACCAGCGCGGCCTGCTGATCTCCCAGAATCCCGGCGATCGCGACGTCTTTTACCGGTGGCTCCTTCGCAAGCCCGTAGTTCTCGCTGCTGGAGCGAATCTTCGGCAGCATCGCCTCGGGGATTCCGAACACATTGAGCAACTCTTTGTCCCACGCAAGAGTCTCCAGATTCATCAACTGCGTGCGGCTGGCGTTGGTAACATCGGTGATGTGAACGCCACCTGAGGGGCCGCCGGTCAGGTGCCAGAGCAGGAAGGTGTCAACGTTGCCGAAGATGGCGTCGCCGGACCGAGCCAGCTCGCGTACGCCTTTTACGTTTTCGAGAATCCACCGAATTTTCAAACCGCTGAAATATGTGGTGAGCGGCAGCCCAGTCTTTCCACGAAAACGGTCCTGCCCACCGGCTTTCGCCAGTTCGCTGACGTAGTCCGCGACTCGCGTGTCCTGCCAGACGAGGGCGTTCGCGAGCGGCTTGCCGGTTTTGCGGTTCCACACAACGGTGGTCTCGCGCTGATTGGTGATGCCGATCGCGGCCAGGTCCTGCGGCTTAAGCTTCCCATTCGACATCGCTTCCGCAATGACTTCGCGTGTGCGCTGCCAGATCTCTTCCGCGTTGTGCTCAACCCATCCGGGCTTGGGATAAATTTGCTCGTGTTCTTTCTGGGCCACCGAGACGACGCGTCCCGAGCGGTCGAACACGATGAAGCGGGTGCTGGTCGTGCCCTGATCAATTGCCCCAATGTAGTTTGTCAATGTATTCCTCCCGAAAGCCTTCTTCGCTTCGCAAATGTTCAGTGCGAAGCAGGACTTGTGGCCGAGCTCATTCCTGGAGCGCCCTTTCGTGTCAGCGGCCGATTGCGGGATGAACCCGCGGAGTCCAGCAAGTGATTGATTTTTTCCACATAGCTGGTGATTGCTTCGCTGGTGTACGCGCCGGCCCAATGTAATTCCGCTGCCATCAGCGAACCGACGACGGGTGCAGCGTCGATAGCGTCGCGCCAGGAATAAAGCTGCATTCCGATCCTCCGCGCAAGAACGTCCTCGATGGTGGCCGCCATTTCGTGGCGAACCGTATAAGCGACTTCCGCTTTGATTGCAGGAAATCCCGCGAGAATCGGCTGCGCGAACACGGCATCTTTACTCGTCAGCCGAAGAACTTTTTCCGCCGCAGTTCCAAATTTGGATGCTAGATGACGCGCTGTCTCCTCCCGAAGCCGGTGCTGGCGGCCGAGCTTTTCGCAATAGTCGTCGGTGTAGCCCTCTCCACCGTAGAGAATATGAGTGCGGGTCTGAGAATCTGTTGGAGGCACGCCCAAAGATTGCTGAACGCGGTTAACCGTATCCTCCGCCATGGCGCGATGCGTGGTCCACTTGCCGCCCATGATGCTGATGAGGCCGCTGGCGGGGTCTACTTCAATCACATCGTCACGAGCTAGTTTTTTTGTGCTGCCTTCCTCTTCCCAACCGACAAGGGGCCGCGCGCCGGCAAAGCCACTCACGATTTCGTCCGGAGTAATCGGCCGCGCCAGATACTGATTGAGGTGCCGCAGCATGTACTCCACATCTTCTTTCGTAACTAACAATTCGGCATCCGGCGATACCTCTTCATCCGTCGTTCCGACCAGCAGTCTGCCATTCCAAGGAACAGCAAACAGGACGCGGCCGTCCTCAGTTTTGGGAATCAGCAGGGCGTCATTCGTTGGGAAAACCTCCAGCGGCAAAAGGATATGCGCGCCTTTGCTGGGCCGCATGCGCTTGTGCAACGCAGGCGTGGCCAGCTGGCGGATGGAGTCCGAGACCGGCCCCGTGGCGTTGATGATGGCTTTGGCTTTTACTGTGAACGTGTTCCCGGCTAATTGGTCCTTGACCACCACGCCAGAAAGTTTTCCATTCGCTTCACGCCGAAAATCCGCAACCCTGGCGTGGTTCAGCGCGTTTCCACCAGCCATGGTGAAGGTCTGCACCAGCGTGATGTTGTATCGCGCGTCGTCAAACTGGCCATCGGCATACGCCACGGAACCGATCAATCCTTTTTGATTTAATCCCGGCATTCGCTTCAAGGTTTCTTCTTCCGAAAGAAACTTGCTAGGAGAGATGCGGCCGGATCCCGCAAGCCAGTCGTAAATCTTCAGACCGATATCAAGGTAGGCGACGTCGAGCCAGTGATAGCTCGGCACGAGAAACTCAAGTATTCGCGTGAGGTGAGGCGCATTTTCCAGCATCCGGACACGTTCGTGCAAAGCCCGAACCAGAACGTGATATTCCTGAAGGTCCGCTCCCTTGATGGCCTCTTCGAGGTAACGAACGCCACCGTGAATGATCTTCGTGGCCGCACTGGAGGTCGCTCCTGCAAAATCGCCCGCTTCCAAGAGCACGGTCCGGATCCCGCGCAACTGTGCATCGAGCGCGCAGGCCGCGCCGGTAGCCCCACCGCCAATCACGCACAAATCGAATTGCTGTCCCGCGATGTTTTTCAATTCTTCCGTTCTGGTCTTCATTGCGCTCCCGCCATTTCAAAATTTGACCTTGGTGCGGAATCCCAAAACAGGCGCGTTCGGCAAAGTAGCATTGCCACCCACGTCGACGTAGTACTGGAAAACGGGCTGCACCAGCCAGTATGGCGTCAACTGCAGAGAATAGTTCAACTCGACCGCTTTTTCAGAGCCCAGCGGCGCGCCGTCCAATAATGCTCCAAAATTCGAGAAAGGGTCGCTGATCTTGCTGTACACCAGGGCAAAGCCAATGCGGTCGTTCTGACGGCTGGCAAACGGAGCGTTGAAGCGCCCTCCAGCCGTGAGCTGAAAGTTTTCGCGGCTGACGTCGCCTGGGCTGTAGTCAAAACCAAGTGTTGCGTCCAGTCCACGATGTGAGCCTGCGTCTGTACGGAATAACGCCTGGCTCGCCATGCCGTAGATAAGATAGTTGCCGCTGGATCTGCGCCCTGCGGGGTCGGGAAATTTGCCGCCATTATACACACCACCGAATTTGTAACTGCCCGGATAGGTCTTGCTGGCGGCGGAGCAAGCGGAACCTGCAGTGCCGTCGTCTGGCGGATGCAGCAAGTACCCTGCTTCAAATGGAAAATTTGGGGAATTTTGGATCTCGAAATTGGTGCCGGCGGGATCCTGGTGGTACGGATCACGGTTGCCGGACATGACCGCTGACTTAACGTAAAAGCTGCGCTTCGGCGCGAAGCGCAATTCGACGCCAGGCGTGCCCGCGGGATTGAACGACTCAAAAATCGAACTGAAGAGGTTTCCGAACGCATAACCAAGCGGTTCCACCAACCACGAACCGCCGTAATCCTGATTGCCGTAAAAAATCCAAACCAGCCAGCTGTCCCGCCCTTATCCTCAGTTTGTTGTCCAGGAAGAGTTGCTGAACCCAGAATGAGTCCAGGCGCGTAGTGTGCGCGCTTACCAAATCGCTCGGATTGGCTAGAGTTCCAACCTTGGCACCCAGGTTGGCTCCCGATTGCCAGAGTCCCGTGGCATGAAAACTGAGCCCCTGCCATCGGATCAACCGATCTAAATTGATGTCGACAGTGCCGCGAATTCTTTCCCATCCGGCTTGTGTCTGCTGAAGCCCTCCAGTCGGATTGGCCTCCAGATCGGTGATGTAGAAGAAGTCGAAGGTGATACCTTTCTCCGCTAAGGCCGGTCTCTCGCCTCCCCAGTCTCCGAACAGATACTGACGAGATTTGAAGTCAGAGAACGGGGCGCTGGGGTCAGGCGCGGTGGCATTCTGCGCCCATGATGGCGCCACCAACATCAGCGCCAGAATAAGACTTAAGAGATATCTTAGGTTCCGCCCCCAACACCCAGCGCGACGTCGAAGATGAGTCATCATGCCGCCGCAAGGGCGTGTTGCAATATCGGAGGATGGAATACCGAGATTCTGAAAAACACGTTTGTGTGTCATAGCGACCGTAAGTAAAGCATCTACAATGCCAAACGACGGGGCATGTTGTGCTCGCGCAACTCACGTTGCGAAGCGCCTTGCGCCCCAATTCAAGAAAAACTCAAGTTACCCCAAGAAACTTTTGACCTCCTGTGTCACGATTTTGACAAGCAGTCAGCGGGACGACGGTAGACGCCATCTCTTGGTTTTCACATTCACTCGATTGAGTGAAAGAAGATGAAGCCAAAAGAGCTTGCTGGCGACAATTCGGAAGAAGTCTTTTGGATCTGGCAATCGATTTGCACGCGGGGCCAGTGGAAGGCAAACTGGCAGCCGCCAGCTGGCGCTCCGACAAGGAAGTGATGCATGCGTCGAGGCTTGATTCTAGTAACGGCGCTAATGATTGCGGCGCCATTCACGCCTCACGGCGCACCGTACTTGACGCATCTTGCGACTGCAGAAGTTTAAGCCAATGTCGAAACAACGGTCTTGGGAGCCTTTCAATTCTCACTCAGTTGTTGGTTGCCACCACTGCTCACTCTCGCGGTTCTCGCTGGGCGGATTTATGTCGCCTTTGCGCACTGGTCGCGAGATTCCGAACTTCCTCATCTTGGCAATTAAAGTGGTCCGCTTCAGTCCCAGCCGGGTGGCAGCGCCACTGGATCCTCCGATAACCCAACCTGCCTCCCGCAATGCCAGCAAGATCAGGGCTCGCGTGGAATCGTTGAACGTGCCCTGTGAAGGAGTTAACGTCGGCGGGTTCTCTTCTGATACTGGAAGAGGGTTCGTGACCGCATTCTTGTCCGATGTCGGAAGCGGGTTCGGAAGTATTCCGTTATCCGCCAGGATGACGGCTCGTTCGATCAAGTTCTGAAGTTCCCGGACGTTGCCGGGCCAAGGATAAGCGATCAACGCACTCAGCGTTTCATTCGGGATACAGGTAATTCGTTTACCCATCTTACTGCCAAAAACCTCAACAAAATGCCAGATCAGGAGTGAAATATCTTCCCGGCGTTCCCGCAGCGGTGGCAGCGCGACAGGAAACACGTTTAAGCGGTAGTAAAGATCACTGCGGAATTCGTTCCGCCTGACCATCTGCGCTAGGTCTCGATGCGTCGCTGCAACCAGACGAATGTCGACGCGATGCGTCTTGCCGTTGCCCAGACGTTCGAATTCCTTTTCCTGCAGTACGCGCAGGAGCTTCGGTTGCAAGGCCAGCGGAATATCCCCGATTTCATCCAGGAACAGCGTGCCGGCGTCAGCCATTTCGAAACGGCCAATTTTTTGTGCGAATGCTCCTGTGAAAGCGCCCTTTTCGTGCCCAAAGAGTTCGCTTTCCAGTAAATCGAAGGGAATGGCGGCACAGTTCAGCCTTACGAACGGCTGTCCGCTGCGTGGGCTGATATTGTGAATGGCTCGCGCGATGAGCTCCTTCCCAGTTCCGGTCTCACCTTGGATGAGAGCAGTGGAATCAGTGAGCGCGACCGTCCGAACCAGGCCCAGTACCTCTCGAAGCGACCCGCTTGCTCCGACGATGCCCGCAAAGCTGTCGTTCGCAGTTTTGCCCTTCATTGCCTGACTTCCTCGGGAAGTGACAGTTGAGAACGATGCCGAGGTAGTGGATTCTGCTGTCCCGCGCGTGGGAATATTCACCTCATATGCCTGCTTGGCGAAACAGCCTTTTACATCACTTTGATTTTGTGAAAGAACTACATTTCCCCAAGCCATGTTCGTTCCCCCCACTATTTGTTGGGCCTTCTGTTCCGCTCTCCCGTGATCCACTCGCGGATGTATGCTGGGCAATTCTTGAGCATGATGTTGCCCGCTTCGCAGCGCCTAAGAAAATTGACAGCGTCTTGATCCACGAGCTTTAGGTCTTTTAGGTCCAAGATGATGCGGCGACCCTCCGCTTCTGCGTTGATCAGCTTTTCCAGCTCGCCTAGGTCTTCAGCCCCCATCCGACCGCTCAGCTTAATGACCACCCCTCCGTTCGCGGCCCTCGTGATCTTCAGCATCCATCCTCTCCAGAGAATTCTGATCCCTGTGACGTGCTTCACATACGCCAGTACTGGCAATCACAGCGCCAAGCGTAAGCTACTGAAATCACAGCAATTGAAGGAGAGTAAGATCGACGAAATTCGCCAATTGGCGAAAGCTGTACAAGGGTCTAGTTATAAAGCAGTCGAGAGTCACGTAAGAAAGAGGCTAGCTGTTCGTCGAGGAACCTGCAGCCTTGAATCGGATCTTGTTAATCTTTAGCGACCTGATCTTAGACTCCAGAGTGGATCGCGGGATACCGAGCTTGGAAGCCGCACCGGACGGTCCGTACACCCGCCCTCCGCTTTCGCGCAAGGCAGCCTCAATGATCTCTTTCTCTTTGGCAGCGGGCTTTCGAGCTAGCTCCAGCTGGGTTTTCGGCCCGCTTGCAAGAGGCTGCCGCGAAAGCCAACTCTCATCGACCGAGAAATTCTCCGTGTCGCACACGATCACCGATCGCTCGATGACGTTTTGCAATTCGCGAATGTTACCTGGCCAGGGGTACGACTGAAGCAATTCCAGGCTCTTTTTGTTTACACCGCGGATGCTCTTGCCTGCTTTGGTCGCGTAACGATCGATGAAGTACTCAACGAGCAACGGAATGTCTTCCTGCCGTTCCCGCAAAGGAGGCACCTCGATCGGGAAAACGTTGAGCCGGTAAAAGAGGTCACTCCGGAACGTGCCTGCGGCGATGGCCGCTTCCAAATCGCGGTTTGTAGCGGCAATCACCCGAACATTCGTTCGGATGGCTGCACCTCCACCGACACGACCGAACTCGTGTTCCTGCAGAACGCGCAGCAGAGCGATCTGGGTCTCGGCGGGAAGCTCTCCGACTTCATCGAGGAAGATGGTGCCTCCTTCAGCCAACTCAAAGCGCCCTAACCGCCGCTGGGTTGCCCCCGTGAAGGCGCCCTTCTCATGGCCAAACAATTCGGAGGCGATCAAGTCTCGTGGAACTGCGGCGCAGTTTACACTCACAAAAGCGCGCGAGGAGCGATGGGACCGCCTGTGAATGGCGCGGGCGACAAGTTCTTTGCCCGTCCCCGTTTCACCGGTGATCAGAACAGTGGAATCTGTGGGAGCAACTTTGGATACACGAGAAAGAACCGCATGCAGGGCGGGAGAAATCCCCACGATCTCCTCAAACATCGATGCCCTATCGATTTCTTCGCGTAACGCAACGTTCTCATCCTGGAGCCGCTGCTCAGCCTGCTTGCGATCCTCGATATCGGTCGCCGCGAGATACCAACGAATGACACTTCCTTGCTCGTCTCGCACGGGGTTATAGCGCAAAAGAAACCAGCGATACTTCGCGTCATTTCTCAGGAAGCGCGCTTCGGCCTCGAACGGGGACCCGCTTAAGAACCTACTTTGAGCTTCCCTGGTTATTCGTTCCCAATCATCAGGGTGAAAGAACCTAGGTGGGCCTGAACCTTGCCACTCCTCAAGCGTAAGGCCGAAATATTCGAGCGCGGCCTGGTTGGTATAAAGGCGGCCGCGATCGGGCCCTAATACAGCGACCAGCTGCGGCGTGAAATCCAGAAGCTGTCGGAGCTCCTTTTCGCTCTGCCGGACCTTTTCTTCCGCGCGCTTGCGCTCGGTCACATCTACCGCCGTGCCGACCACTTCAAGAAGCTCTCCATTGAGATTCAAAACTGGATGGGCCAGGCCATGAATGTGTTTAACTATTCCATTGGGTAACACGATTCTGTACTCGACGTCTGAATCTACCTTCTGAAGGAACATCCTATCGCTGGCCTGCCGCTTCACCGTGTCACGATCTTCCGGGTGTATTCGCTGCAGCCATTGGCCCCGCATTGGAAGGCCTTGTTGCGGATCGAAGCCGAAAATTCGGAACATTTCCTCGGACCAGTACAGGGCCTCGCGGGTTGTGCCGTCGCTGGCCCAACTGCCCGTGTGGGTTACCCTCTGCGCTTCGGTCAAATAAACCTCGCTTCGCCGCAGCGCTTCTTCTGCCTGCTTGCGTTCGGTGACGTCCGTCACGGCGCCTACATATTCGAGGGCGCCCGATGAAAGCGCCAACGCCCGAGCTAAAACGTGGAGGTGCTTGAGCGAACCGTCCGGCATCAACAAACGATGCTCAAAATCGAAATCCGCCCTTGCCTCGGACGCGCGGTCGATAGTTTGCTGCACGAGGTCTCTGTCGTCAGGATGAATTCGCCGGAATACTAACTCCAACGTGGGCTTAGCCGTCCGATCAAACTCAAAGATCTTGTAGGTTTCCTCCGACCAGTAGATTTCTCCGCTCGCAACATTCCAGCCGAAACTCCCCGTGTGGCTCAATTCCTGCGCTTCTGCCAAGTAAGCTTCGCTGCGTCGCAGCTTCTCTTCCGCCTTCTTTGTGGCAGTGACATCCATCACCGCCCCAATAAACT
>Ga0307479_10001172_pt1 | contig 23835 bp, 20 predicted proteins | sample atmos_gasesECM4C_FD_203743 | JGI IMG/M metagenome (GOLD analysis project Ga0307479, IMG submission 203743) | Hardwood forest soil microbial communities from Morgan-Monroe State Forest, Indiana, United States - atmos_gasesECM4C_515 | ecosystem: Environmental > Terrestrial > Soil > Temperate... | reverse complement strand
GCTCGACCCGGCGTGGCTGGCCTCGACCCAGGTGCGCGGGGGCGACGGCTCGCTGGTGCCGCTTTCGAGCCTCGGCCACCCGGTGGCGGCCAACGGCCAGAGCGTCCTCACCCGCGAGGACCTGCGACAGATGGCGCTGGTCACCGGCCGGCTCGAGGGCCGCGACCTCGGCAGCGCCGTCGCCGAGATCCGGTCGCGCCTGCGGTCGCTGCGGCTGCCCTCCGGCTACACGGTCGAGGTAGGCGGCCAGTACGAGTCGCAGCGGGAGTCCTTCCGCGAGCTGCTGATGGTCTTCGGGGTCGCCGCCTCGCTGGTGCTGGTGATCCTGCTGGTCCAGTTCCGCGCCTGGCTGCCGGCGGCGCTGCTGCTCGCCGCCGCGCCGCTGTCTTTGGGCGGCGCCTTCGCGCTGCTCTGGGTGACCGGCACCGAGCTCAACGTCTCCTCCGCCATGGGGCTCATCCTGCTGATCGGCCTGGTGGTCAAGAACGGCATCGTCATGCTCGACTACGCTCACCGGCTGTGCGCCCGCGGCGCGCCGCTCGCCGAGGCGATCGAAACGGCGGCGCGGGTGAGGTTGCGGCCGATCCTGATGACCACCCTCTGCACGCTGTTCGGCCTGCTGCCGCTGGCCCTGGGCATCGGCGCCGGCGCCGAGCTGCAGAAGCCGCTCGCCCTGGCGGTGATCGGCGGCCTCGGCCTGTCGACCCTGGTCACGCTGCTCGCCGTCCCCTCCCTCTACGTGGCGTTCCGGGCGCGCCGCGGGCGCGGCCGGCGCGAGCGCGAGCCGGCGGCAGGCGCCGCGCGGGCCTGAGCCGTGGCGGCGGGCGCCGCGCCGCCGTGGGGCGCGACGGCCGCCGCCAGCCCCGAGGCCCGCGGGGTTTCATGTCCGAATCCGGCTAGCGGGCGGTGGCGCCGGCGTGTACATTGCCGGCATGACGCGCCCGCCCGGCTCGCTGATGCTGCTCACCACGGACCAGTGCCAGCGCGCGGCCCGGGCGCGCGATCCGCGCTTCGACGGCGTCTTCTTCATCGGCGTCACCACGACCGGGATCTACTGCCGCCCGATCTGCCCGGCGCGCGTCACCATCTCGAATCGCCGCCGCTTCTTCGTCTCCGCGGCGGCGGCCGAGCGCGCTGGATACCGCCCCTGCCTGCGCTGCCGCCCCGAGCTGGCTCCGGGGCGGGCGCCGGTCGACGCCGTCTCGCGCCTCGCCTACGCGGCCGCGCTGCGCATCGGCGCCGGCGCGCTCAACGACGGCTCCGTGGCGGACCTGGCGCGAGAGCTCCGGGTCAGCGAGCGCCACCTGCGCCGGGCGCTGCTGCGCGAGGCCGGCGTGTCGCCGCTCGAGCTGGCGCAGACCCATCGGCTGTTGCTCGCCAAGCGCCTGCTCGCGGACACGGCGCTGCCGGTGACGCACATCGCCTTCGCCAGCGGCTTCCAGAGCCTGCGCCGGTTCAACTCGGTGTTTCGCGAGCGCTACCACCTGAGTCCGAGCGACCTGCGACGGGTGGCGGCGCCGAGCGACGACCGCCCCGGGACGAGCGGGCAGGTGGCAGCGGCCGACCCGGTCAAGGACGTGGTCCCGCTGACGCTCGCCTACCGCGCGCCGCTCGCCTGGGAGGTGCTGTTGACGTTCCTGGGGCGCGACGCGTTGCCCGGGGTGGAGCTCGTGCAAGGCGGCCGCTACGGACGCACCGTCCGCATCGACGGACGGCGCGGCGTGCTGTTCGTGGCGGACAGGGCGCCGAGCGTGTTTGGCCTGCTCGCTCGCCGCGCCGTCATGGAAGAACGCCTGCGGCATCGTGTCGACGGCGGGCTGCGCTCGGCGAGCCCGCATCTCGACCTCGAGATCTCGCTCTCGCTCCTGCCCGCGCTCATGCCGCTCCTCGCGCGGCTGCGGCAGCTCTTCGACCTCGACGCCGAGCCCGTGGCGATCGATGCGCATCTCGAGCAGGGCGGGCTCGCGCCGCTCGTCGCGCGGCGGCGCGGCATCCGCATCCCCGGCGCGCTCGACGCCTTCGAGGTCGTGCTTGGCGCGCTGATCCGCGGCCCGGGACATGGCGCGACGGCCGCCTCTCGCGAGGTCACGCGGCGCGTCGTCCGCGCGCTGGGCGAGGCGCTCGACACCGGGGTCCCCGCGCTCGATCGCCTGGCGCCGACCGCCGAGCGGGTCGCGGAGGCCGGCGCCGCTCGTCTCGGGGCCCTCGGCGTCGCGCCCGGCCGCGCCGCGGCCCTCGCCGCGGCGGCGCGCGCCATCGCCGACGGCCAGCTCGCGCTCGCGCCGGGCAGCGACGTCGCCGCGGCGCGCCGGGCGTTGCTGGCGATCGACGGCGTCAGCGACCGGCTCGCGACCGAGATCGTGATGCGCACCCTCTACTGGCCGGACGCCTTCCCCGCCTCGGACCGCGCCCTGCAGCGCGCCGCCGGCGTGAGCGGACCGGGAACGCTCCGCGCGCGCGCCGAGCGCTGGCGGCCCTGGCGGACCTACGCCGCCTTGCATCTCTGGTTACACGACGCGGAACGGTGACCTGGCCGGCGCCGCGGCGCCGGCGCCGGCGACGGCAGCGGCGCGCGCCGCCCCTGCGGAGCTGCACGGCCCGCGTCGACCACGTGCAGGAGAACGCCGACGCTGATCGGCGGCAGCGCGCGAGCGGCGGGAGGTTCGGCGTCCGAAAGTGGCGAGCAATCGAAAAAGCGCGGCGGTAGCTTTCGATCGTGCACTCGCGCCGATGCCGAGTGTCCGGACAACTCGAAAGGAGACTACCGTGAGGACCCTGATCGCGCGATTTGTGGTACCCACCGCCGCGACCGCCGCCGTGCTGCTCGCCGGCGCCGCTCTTGGCAATGACCTCGGAGCCTCGCACCACGCGCAGCAGCCCAAGCAGTACCAGGTAACGAACCTCTCCTCGCTCGGCGGCCCGGTCAGCAGGGGCGACAGCATCAACAACCGGAGCTGGGTGGCGGGCTACTCCACCCTGGCCGGGGGCCAGACCCGGCACGCCAGCCTGTGGCGAGACGGCTCGCAGACCGACCTCGGCACCTTGGGTGGACCCAACAGCAGCGTGGTCTGGCCGGTGAAGAACGAGATCGGCGTGATCACCGGCATCGCCCAGAAAGCCGAAGCGGACCCCTTGAATGAGGACTGGAGCTGTTCTGCCTTCTTCCCCGGTTCCGCCCCTACCGGCCACATATGCCTCGGGTTTGCCTGGAGGCGGGGCGTGATGAGAGAGCTCCCCACGCTGGGGGGCAACAACGGCTTCGCCACCGGCGCCAACAACCGGGACGAGGTGGTCGGGTGGGCCGAGAACACCGTCCACGACCCGACCTGCGTGCCGCCCCAGGTCCTGCAGTTCCGCGCCGTCGTCTGGACCTTGGGCGGCGACCGGCCGCGAGAGCTGCCGCTGATTCCCGGCGACACCTCGAGCGCCGCCACCGCGATCAACGACCAGGGCCAGGTCGTCGGCATCTCGGGCATCTGCGACCAGGCGGTGGGAAGGTTCACCGCCGCTCACGCCGTGCTCTGGGAACGCGGCAAGGTGACCGACATCGGCAACCTGGGCGCCAATGCGTGGAACACCCCGATGGCGATCAACCAGCAGGGTGACGTGGCCGGGTTTGCCGACACACCCGGCGACGATCCCAACCAGGCCAACTTCCTGCACGCGTTCCTCTGGACGAAGCACGACGGCATCCGCGATCTCGGCGCGCTTCCGGGAGACGTGTTCAGCGAAGCCCTCGGCATCAACGACCAGGGCCAAGTCGTGGGCACGTCGTGCGACGCGAACGGCGCCTGCCGCGCCTTCCTCTATCAAGACGGCCAGATGACCGATCTCAACACCTTGGTCGCCCCCGGCTACACCGACGTCCTCACCACGGCCCAGGACATCAACGACCGCGGCGAGATCACCGGCAGGGCGTTCAACGCCTCAACCGGCGAGAAGCCAGCCTTCCTGGCAACCCCGCTCGCGAACCGGAGGTGACCAGCCGAGCCGCGCCCGGGCCTCGGGCGTCGGCCCTTCTCGAGCAGACCGTGCAGCGGGGCAGGCACGGCCCGCTGCCGAGGCTCACGTTTAAGTTCGAGCTCGTAGGTAGGTGGCTGAGGCTGAAGTCCAGAGAGCATGAGGCACGGTGAGGTGCCGACCGGCGCGGAGCCAACGTGGGTCCGGCCGATACGAAGCCCCACCTCAACACCGCCACAGCAGCCGTCGTGCTAGCATTGGCGGCGGCATAGGCCGGTTGGTGGCCGGGAGGGTGCCGTGCAAACAGAACGCAAGGTTCGCCTGTTCCGCAACGGGCGCAACCAGGCGGTGCGCATACCGCGAGACCTCGAGCTTCCGGGCAGCGAGGCGCTGCTTCGCAAGGAAGGGGATCGGCTGATCGTCGAGCCGATGCCGCGGCCGTCCCTGCTGGAGCTCTTGTCCACCTGGGATCCTCTGGACGAGGACTTTCCGGAGATCGACGACATGGAGCCGGTCGAGGACGTGCGGCTCTGAGATGTTCCGCTATCTCCTCGACACGAACGTCCTGTCGGACCCGGTGCGTAGCCCAGGCGGCCGCGCGGCGCGGAAAATCGCGGTGGTGGGAGAGGCCACTGTCTGCACCAGCATCGTGGTCGCATGTGAGCTGCGCTACGGCGCTGGCAGAAGCGGCTCCGCCAGGCTCTCACAGCGCGTCGAAAGTCTCCTGCAGAGCGTCGAGGTCCTTCCCCTCGACCAGGAGTCCGATCGCCACTATGCCGAGATTCGCCTGCATCTCGATCGGATCGGGGAACCTATCGGGCCCAACGATCTCCTGATTGCGGCCCACACGCTCGCGTTCGACCTGATCCTGGTCACGCACAACGTCGACGAGTTCGCCCGCGTGCCGCACCTCGCGCTCGAGAACTGGCTTGCCTCCTGACGCGGAACACTGAGCTGGCCGGCCGGAGTGCCCGCCGGCAAACCGGAGCTGACCAGGCGGCAGACGCCGGCGGCGAATACTCTGTGAGGCCGGCGCCCGTGGCCGCAACGCGGGCGCCTTCGCGGCTCACTCGCCGCCGCCACCTGTGCCGCCTGGAACTGCACTGACCAGCGCACGATGCACCTGCTTCCGATGCATCCATAGCCCCGAGGCAGCGGCCAGCGCCAACAACCCCACCATCATGAGTTCCAAAGTGTGACCGTTCGTTTTCGGAAGGCTCCCGTTTTGCTGGCTCGACCCTTCCGCGGTTCGGGAATCTACCGACGTCAAGACCTTCTGCGTATCCAACACCATTGCCGGCGACGCGGCCGCCGCGCCCGTGACAATCGGCGTCGGTGGGCCGAGCGTCGTGCCCGTGTCAACCGGTGGGTCTGGAGGCTTTTCAGGCGGCCCGGCCGTGGTGCCCGCGGGATTGGACACCGGCGCCTGCTGCGCCCACAGCGGGATGAACAGGACGACGAATGCGACGGTGAAAGCAATCAAGGTGGAGATGCGGAGGTGCTCTGAGTGCATGGCTTGTTTACCTCCTGGTAAGTGAGTGGGTGGAGTCGCCGGTAGGCACGGGCGTCCCGAACAACCTCTCGAGAACGCTCGACCAGCGCGTGCACTACTACCAGAACCAGCGGTAGCAGGATGTCGAAAAAGCGGCCAAAACTGAGATAAGATATATAATTCACGACCAGGATCAGCAGAAAGATCGTGGCGACGGCGATCGCTCCTGGCAGGCGCCCGGGGAATGCCACGATGCCGGCCGCCAAGACCAAGGCCAGAAGGAATTCGATGATGCGCGCGATCCAGGCGTTCAACGGCTTCAGGAAGTGCCAGTTGAGCAGAGCTTCGACATAGGTTGCCAGGATATTCGCGCCGACGACTCGACCGGCAGGAGTGGCATGAAGATCGATGTACTCCCCATACCTGTAAGCAGACCGATGCCAGGCGGCGCCCACGATGACGATCTTGCCGGCTAAACGCGCTTCCAGCTCCGCATCATCCATCTTCCAGATATCATGAGCCAGGATTTTGGGAAAGAGCTTCGTATTCAGGAACGTGCTGTATGGGAAGGCGCTGGAGCCGCCGAGGTAGCGCAGAGAACGATCGTCGACCGCGCGCACCATCGCGGCGGCGAATGAATCGAGGTACCCGCCGCCAGCGGCGGGGAGCGAGAGCGGTATGCGGCGAATGTCGGGAGCCGGCATGATGAAGCCGTGACGAACGGCCGGATCGAGCTTCACGCCGTCGTAGACCGCCGATAGGCGGACCGCCTTCCCTGCCCTATTGAGGCCGATCGTATCCGGCAGCACCACCACCTTCCGACGCGCCACCACCTCGCCAACGGCTTTCAAGAGTTCTTTGGTCTCCAGCCCATACGGCTCGTTGTCGACAGGCTTGCCATCCACCGTCGGGGACCGTAGATCGAAATCGAGGCCGATGACCAGCGGATTGCCCACCACGACTCTGCGAACGAGGCGCGCCAGATACTTCCGATTGATCGGCACTCGGCGCGCGGGCTCCCCCTTCCAGTACTCGTCATCGTCTATCAGCACCAGGGCCGTGCGGGTTGGATAAAGCGGCAGCGGATTGAGGTCGCGGTAAACCCTGTAGATTCGGTATTCGGTAGCGAGAACAACGGGCTGGCCCGTAAGCTTCTCCTCGCCGTAAATCCCGAGCACGATCAGGCCTATCACCACCGACCAGTGCAGGAAGCCTTTACCTATGAGCGCAGAGAAATGTTGAGATATTGGCATTTGTAGCTAAGCTTGTTCGCCATCCGGCGAACGAAGAACTAAAGCGTTAAAATGATTTTACAACATTCGGCAGATGAAAGCAACGCGTGAGAGAGCCGCGCCCGCACCAGCACCATGGTCGACAAGTTTGCGGTTGCCGCGCCTAACCGCGCCATCTCTACCGCGTCGTTTCAAGTCCCGGCAGGGCCGCTCCTGCCGCTCACGCCGCTCCCTCTAATGATCGCGAGGCCGCTCGAGGTGCCGAGGCGCTTGGCGCCGGCGGCGAGGAGGGCGCGGGCGGTGGCGGCGTCGCGGATGCCGCCCGCGGCCTTGACGCCGACCGCGGGGCCCACCGTGCGCGCGAGGAGGGCGACGTCCTCGACGGTCGCCCCGCCGCCCTGGGCCGGGTAGAAGCCGGTCGAGGTCTTGACGAAGTCGGCGCCGGCGGCGGCCGCCAGGCGGGCGGCGCGGACCTTCTGGTCCGGCGCGAGCAGGGCCGTCTCGAGGATGACCTTGAGGGTGAGGCCGGAGCGCTCGGCGCGCGCGGCCGCCACCCAGGCCGCGAGGTCGTCGAGCACCCGGCCGTCCTCGCCGCCCGCCAGCCAGGAGAGGTTCATCGCCGTGTCCAGCTCCTGGGCGCCGTCGGCGATGGCGCGCCGCGACTCGGCGATGCGGGTCGCCGGCGGCACCCAGCCGAACGGGAAGGCGACAACGGTGCCGGTGCGCACCGGCGTGCCGGCCAGGGCGCGCGCCGCCGCCGCGACGTGGACCGGCGGCAGGCATACCGCGGCGAAGCCGTGCTCCGCCGCCTCGGCGACCAGGCGCTCGATCGCCGCCGCCGGCGCGTCCGGTCGGAGCAGGGTGTGATCGATGTAGGGGGCCAGGTCGCTCGCGGCGGGGCTCACCGCGTGCCTCGCCCGGCGTCGGACGGCGCCGCCGGCTCGAGGCGCACGCGCGACAGCTCCACCCCGGTGTAGTAGTGGTAGAGGATCTCGCGGTAGGTATGGCCGCGCTGGGCCATGCCGTAGGCGCCGACCTGGCAGAGGCCGACGCCGTGGCCCCAGCCGCGGCCGGTGAACAGCCACCCGGCCTCCTGCCTGGGCGGCGCCAGGCGCTTGGCGGTGAACAGGGTGTCCGGCACGTCCAGCGTCCAGCGCACGGCGAGGCCGTCGACCTCGGCGGTCTTGCCCTCCGCGCCTTCGATGCGGATCTTGCCGACGCGCCCGGAGGCGCCGCGCTCGAGGATCTCGAAGCCGCGGAAGCCCAGGCCGGGGAAGCGCGTGCCGATGGTGGTCGCGAGCTGCGTGTCGCTGTGGTAGCGGGTCCACGAGCTGTAGGGGCTGGTGCGGTCGAAGGCCACCCCTTCGAGGCTCACCTCCTGCACCGCCGCGAGCAGGTGGGTGTCCTGCCAGTAAAGGGTCAGGTTGTCCCCCGGCACCAGGCCCAGGCCCGCGGCGGTCAGCTCGGCGCCGCGCTTGCGGAACGTGGCCAGCCGCTCGGGGAGGGCGATGACGCGGTCCTCCTTGCCCGCGCGCACGGTCAGCTTGCCGTCGGCCAGCGACAGGAAGGAGACCGGCTCGCGCCGCACCACCTGCACCATCTCGGCGAGCGCCAGCAGCATCCGCTCCACCTCGTCCTCGCGCAGCGGCTGATCGGGAGGGCCGGTCAACAGGCCGCTCTTCACCAGGTAGGCGGCGCGCCGGCGGTCCTCTTCGCTCCAATCGGGCGGCGGATCGCGCAGCAGGTAGGCAACGTCCTGCGGCGCCAGCAGCAGCTTGGCGTCGAGCGCCAGGTCGAACGAGGAGGAGACGAAGCGCGCCACCTGGCGGCGGTCGAGCGAGGTCAGCCGGTCGTTGTCCGGCGCCGGCAGCCCGGCGAGCAGTGCCAGGTGCTCGATGCGGGAGGCCAGCTCCCTGACCGGCGTGGCGGCGGGCGCAAAGCTGGGCAGCAGCCGCCGGGTCAGGCCGGCCGGGAAGGGGGTGCCGGCCGGCAGGTCGCCCTCGAGGCGCACCGTGCCCTCTTCCATGCAGGGGACGCCCTTCAGGTACGGCTCGTCCTTGAACGGGAACATCACCTTCACGTCCTCGGTGTGGCCGCCGCAGGTCGAGCTGTAGAGGGCGTCCACCAGCTCGCCGCCGTAGAGCAGGACCTGGCCCGCGGTCTCGACGACCGCCCGGTCCGAGAGCGGGTGCTCGACGTCGATGCCGCCGTAGACCTGGCAGCGCGGCGTGGCGCAGATGTCGTAACCCTCCCGCGAGAACTCTCCCAGGTTGCGCAGCGTGTAGGTGCGGGCCGCCACCGCCTGCGCCTTGAGCGCCTCGAGCTGGCGGTACTGCTCCGGCCCCATCTCGCTCGGCACCACGCCGCGCAGGTAGGCCTCGACCGGCAGCTCGTTGATCAGGTTGAGGCTGCCGCGGTCGTTGAGGAAGACCAGGATGCGGCCGCGGTAGCGGTGCCCCTGCACGCGGATGCCGCCGTCGCTCGACGGGTCGATGGCCACCCAGCGGCCCGGGTAGACCGCCGACATGTCGCCCTGGGTGACCCGCAGAGCCGGCTCGGAGACGCTGCCACCCTCGTAGACCACGAAGGCGCCGGTGACGCCGATCGTCGCCAGCCGCCGCAGGTCGCTCTCCGCCGCCTCGCGCGTGGGATAGCGGCCGACCCGTACCCGGTAGAGGTCGATGCCGGCGTCGAAGTGCGCGTCGCCCGGCTCGCCGGTGTCGCGCTCGAGGCGGCGCGCCAGGGCCTGCGCCTGGCGCTCGTCGCGCAGCGCCGCGGCCTGCACGCGGTAGATCCCCTGCTGCGCGCCCGCCGCCGCCGCCTCGACGCGGATCGCGGCCACGGCCGCCACCACCTTGCCGCCGACCGAGAGCTTGAGGCCGGACTCGCAGCAGGGCAGCACGACGGCGGGGAGGTCGCTCGCCAGGCCGACCTTGAGCGGGATGGGGGTCACCTGGGCGGTCTCGCCGACCGGCTCGACGCGCCGGGCCCCGCGCGCCGCCTCGGACGGCTCGGCCGCGGCGGGGGCGCCGGGAGGCAGCGGCGCGACGCGCGCCCGGCCGGGCGCTCCGGCGGCGCCGGGAGCGGGCGGCGCCGCCGGCGCCGGGGCGCCGGGCCGCGCCGCCGGCCGCGGCGTGGTCGGCGCGCAGCTCGCCACCGCGAGGAAGAGCGGCGGCAGCAGGAGTAGGAGGATCGAGCCGAGCGCCCGGCGGTCGCCGGCGGCGGTCATCGCCGGCGGGCCTTACCGGCGCTGCTCTGCTCGCGCCGGAAGTCCCCGACGCCGGTCAGCAGCACCGGCTGGGTCATCTCGTAGAGGCGGCTGACCAGCATCGCCGGCAAGCGGGTGCTGAGCGCCTGCGCCTCGTCCCAGGTGGGATCGGGATCGCGCCCGCGGTCCAGGCTCTGGCCGTTGCCCGGCGCCGCATCGGCCGCGGCCGAGGGCAGCCGGTAGTTGGTGGTGAACAGCGTCGGCCGCCGCCGGGTGTAGCGGGTGTTGATCACCAGGTAGAGCACGTCGCGGATCCAGGGGTGCGGCTGCTGCGTTCCCAGCTCGTCGAGCACCAGCAGCTGGGCCTCCATCAGCGGCGTCAGCACCGCCTGGGTCGACTCGGCGGCGGCCTGGCCGAAGGTGGACTGCATCTGGTTGAAGAAGGTGTTGAGCTCGACGAAGCGGCCGTGGACCGAGTAGCGCTCCATCACCTCGACCAGCACGCCCACGGCGAGGTGGGTCTTGCCGGCACCCGGCGGGCCGATGAACAGGAGGCCCGAGTGGGTGAACCCTTCCGGCGTCAGGAAGTCGTTGGCATAGCGCTGGGCCGCGGCGCGCGCCGCCAGCAGCTGGGAGTGCTTGGAAGGTGTGCCGCTGTTCACCTTGAAGTTGGCCAGCCGGCACTCGCGGTAGCGGTCCGGGATGCCGGCGGCGGCGAGCAGCCGCGGCACCACGTCGTACTGGCGGCAAAAGCAGGGCCTGGCGGTGCCGGCGCCGCCGTCGAGCTGCACCACCCAACCGCGCCCGCCGCAGCTCGGACAGACCGCCCGCTCGACCTCCGGCAACGCCATGACGAGATGGTAGCACGCGGCCCGCGGCGCGGCCCGGCGCGGCGGGGGCCGAGAGGGCCGGGAAGCCTACGGGTTGCGCTTGACCAGCGGGCCGCCCTGCAGCTTCACCAGCGCTCCCTGCTGGCGGCGCTCCTGCGCTTCGCGGCGCACGAACTCGAGCAGGCGGTCGACCTCGCCCTGGATCTGCTCCATGCGCTCCTTCATGTCGAGGATGACCTCGACGCCGGCCAGGTTGACGCCGAGATCGCGGGTGAGGGTGAGGATGATCTCGAGGCGGCGCATCGCCTCCTCGTCGTAGAGACGGGTGTTGCCCGAGCTGCGCACCGGCTTGATCAGCCCCTCGCGCTCGTAGAGCCGCAGCGTCTGGGGATGGATGCCGTAGCGCTCGGCCACGACGCTGATCATCACGTACTTGGGCCGGCCGTCGCGGCGCCTGGCGGGCATCAGCCGCCCTCCTTGACCGTCACCTTCCCGCCGCCCTGCGCCGGGTGCCGCGCCTGCTTGGGGAGGTGGATGCGCAAGACGCCCTGTGCGAACGCGGCGGTGACGCCGTCGGCGTCGATGGCGGCGCCGAGGTCGAAGCTGCGGCGGAACGGGCCGTAGCTGCGCTCCATGCGGAGGAAGGTGCGGTGCTCGCCCGGCGGTTGGCGGCGGCCGGAGAGCTCCAGCCGCCGCTCCTCGACCTGCAACTGGATGTCGTCCCGCTTGAGCCCCGAAAGCTCGGCGAGTACCAGGTAGGCGTCCTCGGTCTCGATCACGTCCACGGCGGGCGCCCAGCTGCCGGGCGCGCCGCTCTCGTGCTCTTCGAACTCCGTGGAGACCAGCGCCTGCTCGAACAGGCTGTTGATACGGTCCTGGATCCGCGTCAGCTCGTCGAGGTAGATCTTGCGGAACGGGGCCATGGCGTACGGCTCGTGGCTCAGCGCTTCTCGTCCACGTCGACGTACTCGGCGTCGATCACCTCGTCGGCGGCCCCGCCCGGCCGGCCGGCGCCGCCGCCGGCGCCCTGCCCGCCCCCGTTTCCCGGCGGCTGCGCACCGGACGCGCCGCCGGCGTCACCCGCTCCGGCCGCTCCGGCCGCGGCGCCCTGGCCCTGCTGGCTCTGATACAGCCGCTCGGCCATCTTGTGCGACGCCTGCTCGAGGCGGGTGGTCGCCTGCTCCATCTTCGCGGTGTCCTCGGACTCGAGCGCCTTCTTGGCCTCGGCGATCGCCGGCTCGAGCTGGCCCTTGTCGTCCGCCGAGAGCTTCTCCTTCTGCTCGTTGTAGGTCTTCTCGGTGTTGTAGACCAGCTGGTCCAGGCGGTTGCGCGTCTCGACCTGGCGGCGGCGCTCCTTGTCCTCGTCACTGTGCGCCTCGGCCTCCTTGACCATCCGCTCGATCTCCGCGTCGTTCAGGCCGGAGGAGGCGGTGATGGTGATCTTCTGCTCCTTGCCGGTGCCCAGGTCCTTGGCCGAGACGTGCACGATGCCGTTGGCGTCGATGTCGAACGCGACCTCGATCTGCGGCCGGCCGCGGGGCGCCGCCGGGATGCCGTCCAGGTGGAACTTGCCGAGGGTGCGATTGTAGCGCGCCATCTCGCGCTCGCCCTGCAGCACGTGCACCTCGACCGAGGTCTGGTTGTCGGCGGCGGTCGAGAACACCTCGGTCTTGCGCGCCGGGATGGTGGTATTGCGGTCGATCATCTTGGTGAACACACCGCCCAGCGTCTCGATGCCGAGAGACAGCGGGGTGACGTCGAGCAGCACCACGTCCTTGACGTCACCGCGCAGCACGCCGCCCTGGATGGCGGCGCCGACGGCCACCACCTCGTCGGGATTGACGCCCTTGTGCGGCTCCTTGCCGAACAAGTCGCGCACCAGCTGCTGGATGGCCGGCATGCGGGTCTGGCCGCCGACCAGCACCACCTCGTCGATCTCCCTGGGGCTGACCTTGGCGTCCTCGAGGGCGCGCTTGCACGGCCCCATCGAGCGCTGGATCAGGTCCTCGATCAGCTGCTCGAGCTTGCTGCGCGTCAGGCGCAGGTTGAGGTGCTTCGGCCCGGCCGCGTCGGCGGTGATGAACGGCAGGTTGATGTCGGTCTCCATCGCCGAGGAGAGCTCGATCTTGGCCTTCTCGGCGGCCTCCTTCAGGCGCTGCAGGGCCATCGGGTCGTTGCCGAGGTCGATGCCCTGGTCCTTCTTGAACTCCTCGAGCAGCCAGTCGATGACGCGCTGGTCGATGTTGTCGCCGCCCAGGTGGGTGTCGCCGTTGGTGGCCTTGACCTCGACCACGCCCTCGCCGACCTCAAGGATGGAGATGTCGAAGGTGCCGCCGCCGAAGTCGTAGACGGCGATCGTCTGGTCCTTCTTCTTGTCCAGGCCGTAGGCCAGCGCCGCCGCCGTCGGCTCGTTGACCAGGCGCTCGACGTTCAAGCCGGCGATGCGGCCGGCGTCCTTGGTCGCCTGGCGCTGCGAGTCGTTGAAGTAGGCCGGGACGGTGATCACCGCCTGCTCGACCTTCTCGCCCAGGTAGTCCTCGGCCGCCTGCTTGAGCTTGCCCAGGATCATCGCCGAGATCTCGGGCGGCGAGTACTTCTTGCCCTCGACGACGATGCGGACGTCGCCGTTCTCGGCGCGCTCCACCGTGTAGGGGACCATCTTCATCTCCTCGTTCACTTCCGAGAACTTGCGCCCCATGAAGCGCTTGATCGAGAAGATGGTGTTCTTGGGGTTGGTGACGGACTGGCGCTTGGCGACCTGGCCGACCAGGCGCTCTCCGCTCTTGGTGAAGGCGACGACCGAAGGGGTGGTGCGGTTGCCTTCCGCATTCGGGATCACCTTCGCCTCGGTGCCCTCCATCACCGCCACTACGCTGTTCGTCGTGCCCAGGTCAATACCGATGATCTTGCTCACGCGTCTCTCCTCCTTCTCCATGGCCCGGGGCCGAGGGCCCCGCGCATGGAGCAATGGTAAAACCTTAGTGGCATCCTGTCAAATCCACGCCACAAGGAGATTGACAAGAAGGCGCGCAGATTTATTCCACCCTTGACCATCCGCCTGAGGGATCGGCGGCGCGGAGCCACCGCAGCCCGTGGCGCCGCGCCGGCCGCGGCCGGTGCGGGGGTGGGGCAGGTGCTGGCGTTTTTCTGATTTCGATATTTTGTTGCTCTATTAGGCTCTACACAATTGTACTCGTATCCTCTTTCTGGCATTCTCGCTTCATGAAGATCGAGCCGGAGGCGCCGCTGAAGCTCCACGGCATGACCGCGGACACAGCGCTCACCAGTGCAAGAACGGCTTCAGGAGGCCAGGGAGGCGGCGGTCCTGACGCAGGAGATGGCCGATGGACTATGGGGCAGTGTAGATCTGAAGTAGATCCAAAATAACTCCGTGGAGCCTTGCCGGGACCTTAGCTCTTCCGTAGACAATTGAAAAGGCTGCGGGGTCCCTACGTTTGGTTGCTCTCGTTTGCAGCGAATCGCGAGACTGGACTCGTCGTTGTAGGACTCTCTGGACAAGGATTCCTTGACAGGTGGTGGTTTAAGAGCAAGGAGGATAGCAAATGAAGACCTCCCGGTTGTTGAGACGCCTCGGCCTGGTGATCCTGGTCGCGGCACTCCTCTGCCTGGCACCCATCCCGGCAAGTGCGATGACCTGCGCCACGAGATGTGGGGCCTACATCTCCAAGGGCGTGCTGTGCTTCACGTGCTGTACCTGCTGTGTCTTTTCCGACGGCTCGGCGGACTGCGTCTGCACCACGGATTGTTCGCCGTTGTGAGCAAGGACGATGGTGATGCGCATGCGGTACTCGGCCCTCAGCCTCTGCACACTTCTTGCGTTCTCCGTCGGGGCCAGATCGGAACCCCGGGGAGCAGCCGCGACCTCTGGCTACGAGAAGCTCCGAGCGATCAAAGCGGAGGCGCCTGCCACCAAGGACTCCAAGGCCACACAGTTTCTCGGCGCCGACGACAAGGGGCATCTCTTTCTGATGCGGGGAGATAGCCTGGAGGTGTTCCGCCTGGGAGCCGATGGGAGGTTCGATCGCCGAGTCGGCAAGCTTGCCTGCAGTGGTGGTTCATCCGACCCGGTCTATGCCGCAGCCATGGACCCTGGTGGATCAACCTGGGCCGTGGGGTCGGCGTTCGAAATGGCGCTCTGCGACTTCGGCAAGGAGCAACGCCCGACCGGGCTGGATTGGGTGATCTCTTCGGTGACTTTCTCACGATCCGGTCCGCTCGTTGCGGTCGCTGCGATGGGTCCAACTCCGGACGCGGCGGAGGCACGTTACAAGATGACGGTGCCGCGAGTATTCGCTCTAGAGGACGATCGGTGGCAGCCGACGGTTTGGGGGCCCATCCCTGAGGTCAAGGAGGGAGCGCCCACGAACGTCATGACAGCGATCAAGGCACAAACCGACTCGCTGATCTGCGCCGGGCCGAAAGACGCGGTCTGGCTCGCCTCATGGAACAGGTACCGGCTGCAAGAAGTGTCGGCTTCCAAGAAGGCGGGGCGCGCGATCGATGTCGGCAGTGGCGACGTCGAGTGGCAGAAGCCGGAGACGACAGGCCATGTCGTTCCGCGTGGGGTCGTGCGGGCGCTGGTGTGTGGGCGAGAGATCTATCTAGTGGTTTCGACCGCGGATGGGCTCGCGCTCGATCGCTTCGAACCGGCGCAGAACGTCCTGGAGCGAGTGTTGCTCGACGGGGTGACGGTTTCCTCGAGCGGCCCGATGACAGCTGCGCTTGCTGGAAACGAGCTGTGGCTGGGGGGCCGATTTGCAGCTGATGGACTCTGGCGGATCTCTCTGGACGATCTGACGGCCGCCCACTGGAAGCCAGTCAAGGACGTTAGGATCGACGGCAAGCCGCCATCGTAGCTGCGCCACGCGAGGTGGACGCGCGTCGCATCGCCGCGACCGGTCCGACGCTGGACGGCACGTCCGGCGATGGCCTTGTCGACCCGGCCCAGCAGACGTATCTGTCGAGATGAACCGAAGCCACGGCAGTCCGTGGCTCCGCGCCAGCCGCAGCCGGTGCGGGGGCGGAGCCAGGTGCTGGCGTTCCCTGCTTTAGATACTTTGTTGCTCGATTCGGCTCTACGTCCCTTGTGCTCGTCTCCGCCTCCTGGCATTCTTGACTCATGAAGATCGAGCCCAAGGCGCCGCTGAAGCGCCACGGCATGACCGAGGACGAGTTCTACGCCTACGCGGACGAAGACTGCCCCTGGCAGTTCCTGGGCGGCGAGCTGGTCATGGAGCCGGTGTCCGAAGGACACGAGAGGCTCTTCGCCTTTCTCCTCTTCCTCCTCTTCGCCTATCTCGGCGAGCGAGGCGGCGGCGAGGTGCGCGGGTCGCGCTATGCGATGCGCCTCGACCCTAAATGGTCGCCGGAGCCCGACCTGCTGGTGGTGCGCCCGGAGCGGCTGCACCTGATGGGCGATCAGCGCCTCGAAGGGCCGGCGGACCTGGTGATCGAGATCGCGTCGCCGGGCAGGATCGACCTGCGCAAGAAGCTGCCGCGTTATCGCGAGGCCCGCATCCCCGAGCTCTGGATCGTGGATAGGTACGCGCGGTCCGTCCGGACGGAGACGCTGGAGTCGGGCGCCTACCAGACCCGCTCGCTGAGCGCGGGGAGACTCGCCTCGGTCGTGATCCCCGGCTTCTGGATCGACGTCGCCTGGCTGTGGCAGGAGCCCCTGCCCGCGCCGCTCGCCTGCCTGCGCCAGATCCTCGGCTGACCCCCCACGGCCGAACAGGGGACGACGGGTCGCGGGCAAGGGTTTCGCCGGAGGCGCCGACGGTTCCCAAGGCTGGGGCGTCTGGCACGCCCAGGCCACTCGACCCGGTGGCCTGGGCGTGCCAGAACGCACGGCCCTATCCACCGACGCCGCAAACGCCGTCGTTTTCCCAGCAGGGCCCCGGAGGCTAATCCAGGAGGACGATCGGCGGGCCGCTGGTGGGGGCGCTCTGCAGCAGGTTGGGATCGAGGAAGAAGTTGCCGGCGATCGAGGCGCTGGTGTCCGCATCGGCGAGCGGTCGCCCGCGGTCGGTGGCCTGCAGGGTGTAGCTGTCCTCGCGGGCCGCGTAGAGCAGCGGCTCGCCGCGCGGATCGTCGAGGTCGCCCGCCGCCAGCAAGCCGGTGTCGCGCAGCTGGGCGAGCTGATCCGGGAAGCGCCCGTCGCGCAGGAAGGCGGTCTTGGCGGCGCCTTCGATCTTGTCGTACAGCGACTCGCGCTGATTGCGCACGAAGGTGGCGCGCTCTCCCGTCGCCCACGGGAACGGCAGCAGCACGCCGTCCGGTGCCCGCACGGCGGCGACCGCCAGGGCCACGGCGACCCCCAGGGCCAGCACGGCCACTGCGATCCTGGCGGCCGGTGACACCGCGCGGTCCGGCCGCTCGATCTGCATCTGGCGAAACTGCTTCGGCAAGGGGCCGAGAGCGGCGCTCAGCGCGGGTACGGTGCCCGGCCCGCCGGGAGCATCCTCGGCGGAACGGCCTTCGGGCCGGGAGGCGGGTGCACCCTGGACCTGATGCCGCCCGCCGAGGGCGAGGGCGGGCGGGACAGCGGGCGATGCCGGCGCTCTGCCGAGCGTAGCGCCAGGGGCGGTAGCAGGCGCCGGGGGTGGCGTCATCACCGCCGCCGGCCATGGCAACGGTTCGGCATGCGGCGGCGCCGGCGTCAGCGGCGCGGCGGCGGCCGGCGCGGCCTGGGACAAGGCAGCGGTCGGGAGGGCGGGTCCAGCGGGACCTGCCGCGCCGCCGCCGCCGGCCGGTCCCGCCGTCCCGGCTTCGCTCCTCGACCGCGGGCGGGGCGCGGGGACCGCGGGCAGCGACAGCGGCCGCAAGGCCGCCGGTGGCGTCGACACCGGCATCGCGGCCTCGGGCAGCTCCGGTAGATGTGGGAGCTGCGAGGGCCATGGCTCGCCGCCGCGCGGCGGCCTCGCCGGGACCCGGCGCACCCGGGCGGCGCCACCCGCCGCCCCTCCCGGCGCCGGCGCCACCCGCGCGCCGGCACTGGCGCCGGCCTCGGCCACCGTCGTCGCCGGCGGGGTGGGCATGGAAGCCTGGGCGGCCGCGTCATCGCCACCACCCGCCGGCCCCGGCGCCGGGCGAGGCCGGGCGGCGGGCGGCGAGGCCGGCGGCCCGGCGAATTCGGCCAGCGTCCGCAGCAGCAGGTCTTCGACCGCGATGGGCTCGAAACCCTCTTCGAAGGAGACCTCGTCGCCGCCGTAGAACTTGAAGTCTCCCTGCCGCCAACGCAGCAGCGCCTCGACCTGGCGGGCGGTCTGCAGGCGCAGCGCACCGAGCAGCTGCTTCCGGGTGAGGTAGCGGCGCTCCACCAGCAGGTCGAGCAGGCGCCCGCCGCCGGCCTGGATCTCGGCATGGGCGCGCGCCAGCTGCGCGGAGCTCAGCAGGCCCTCGCTCGCCAGCACCTGGGACAAGCCCTGCTCGACGGTGTGGGCGAGCGAGTCGGCGGCGACGATCCGCCCGCTCAGGAACGAGATCGCGACGATGTCCTCTTGCCCCTGGATGGTGAGAATGCCGGTCTTGCCCTGCTGGGCGATCAGCTGCAGGATCTCCGGCATGCTGAAGAGGTCCAGGCTGCCTTCAACCGACATCGCCCAGGATTCCCTCGAGCAGCTGCCGCCGCCCGTGCCGCCCGCCGGCAACGCGCGGCGCTGAGACGTACCAGGTTCGTTCTCGGCTCATTCGGCTCATACCGCGTTGCGCAGCTCCGAACGCAGCCTGGCTCCCAGGTACAGCAGCAGTCCGACGATGGTGACGGTCCACGCCGCGAGGTTGCCCGCATCATATCCCCACGGGATGCGGTACCCCAGGCGCTCGAACCACGGCAGCGTCACCAGCGCCAGCGGCGTCAGCAGCGCCAGGAAGGCGCGGGCGCCGTCGCCGGCCTCGGCCGACGACAGGCCGGGCACCAGGGCGCGCCGCAGGTGGTCGAACGCGCCATGCCCGAGCCGCCAGTGCAGCTGCCGGATCTCGCTGTAGCCGAACGGTCGCCTGGCGAGGTGCAAGGCGAGGGCGAGCAGGATGGCGCCCAGGGCCACCGCCACGGAAGCGCCGTGCTGCACCAGGTCGAGGCCGGAGGCGCGGCCGGTCAAGCTGCTCTCGATCTCCGGGATCAGCGCCAGGCCGCCGGCGGCGGTCACCACCCGCTCCTGCTCGCCGTGGCTCAGCCAGCGGTCGACCCGCTCGGCGTCGATGGTCTTGGCCCGCGCGAGGGCGCCGTGCGCCTCGTCGAACAGGTAAGCCTCGTTGTATGCCTGGCTGAGATTGAACTGGGCGGGCGCCGCGTGGCGCGGGTCGGCCGCCGCGGCCTGCTGGAAGTACTGGATGGCGCCGCTGGTGTCGCCGCGGTTGAAGGCGTAGACGCCGAGGTTGAGCAGCGCGGCGGCGTTCTGCGGCTCGGCCGCCAGCACCTCGCCGTAGAGCGCGCGGGCCAGGTCCCACTGGCCGAGGATGCGGTGCACGTCGGCCAGCAGGTGCGTGACCGCCGGGCTGTCGGGGAGGCTCGAGCGCAGCAGCCCGAGGTCGGCGAACAGCCCGCCGTACAGCCGGCGCTGCCGCAGGCTCTCGAGCGCCTTGACCGGCGGCGACAGGCGCACCGCCACCGCGCGTTGCTGTGCCGTGATCAGCAGCGGCGCGACGCCGAGCAGCAGCCAGAGGCCGATCAGCACCACCCGCTCGCTCGCCGAGGCGTAACCCCACAGCAGCAACGACCAGAGTAGCAGCAGCCAGGTCAACCGGCCTGGCAGCGCCAGCGGCCAGAGCAGCACGGCGGCGGCTAGGGCGGCGGCCACGCCGCGAGGCAGGCGCCGCCGGAGCAGCGCCTGGAGGTCATGGGCCAGGCCGCCGCCGCGCGTCGCCATCAGCGCGGCGACGAACAGGCCGCCGGCGCCGAGGAGCAGGAAGAGGCTCCAGACGAGCAGGTCCTGCAACCAGAGGTAGCGCTCGAGCGGCTGCAGGAACAGGCGCGGATAGGCACGGCACAGGGCGGCGGCGACCCCCGGGTACGAGCCGGCGGCGCGGGCGACCGCGGCCTCGGCGAACACCGCCTCGGGACGCTGCGGATCGAGCCGCTCCGCCGCCTCGAGCGACCAGGCGGCGCGCGCGGCGTCGTGGCGGCGCGCCGCCTCCACGGCCCAGGCGAGCGCGCCCAGCGAGAGATCGGGCAGCCGCGTCATGCCGAGCTGCCCGGCGGTGGCCAGCATCTCGTCGACCGCCGCCTCCGACTGGCCGCGATCGGCGGCGCCCACCCAGCGCAGCCACTGCTCTTCGATGCGCCGCAGCTGCTGGCGCAGGACCGGGGTCACCTCGAACCCGATGCCGTGCGGCGCGGCCGCGGTCTCGGACGGCGGCGGGGCGGCCGCGCCAAGCCCCGGAGGGGGTACCGCCAGCGTCGCCAGCGCCGCGAGCAGCGCCGCCAGGGCGGCAGGCGCCCAGCCGGCTCGGCTGCCCGGCCGGCGCGGGCTAACCGCGTTTCTGGACATAGCGGACCCGCAGGCGGTAGAGCAGGTCCTCGAGGAAAGCGGACTCCTGAGCGGTCAGGTTCCCCGCCGTCTTCTGGCGCAGCACGTCCAGCAGGTCGATGTACAGGCGAGCCATTTCGAGGTTCTCGGCCGACTGGCCGTCCGGCAGCTCCATGTCGCCCAGGTAGATGGCCACCGGCTCGGCGAGCATCGCCGCCAGGTCGTAGAAGCTGGGACCCAGGCCCGGCGCCGTGCCGGGGAGCTCCAGGCGGGCGCCGGGCTCGTCCGCGGCGCCGCCCGCGCCGGCAGGCGGCGGCGCCTCGCCGCGGCCTGACCGCCCAGACGGGGCGCCGGGGGCCGGCCCGGCCGCCCCGGCGAGAGCCGGTCCGGGCGCCTCGCCGCGCCCGGCAGCGCCTCGTCCCGAAGACCGGCCCGAGGCGGGGCGGGGCGCGCCGCCATGGGGCGCCGCGGCGTCCTCCGCGGGCCTGGCGCCCGGCGGCCGAGGGCTCGCCGCGGCTCCCGAGCCGGCGGCTGCGGCCGGAGCCTCGGCGGGCGCGGCGGGCGCGGCGGGCGCGGCCGTCGATTTTTCCTCGAGGAAGCGGTACTCTTCGCGCAGCTTGCCGTCGGGCGTGAACATGCGCTTGTCGGTGATCTTGATCTCCTTGCCTTCCTTGCTCACCGGCACCTCCACTCCTCGGATCCGGCCGCGCTGCCTCGGGCGTTGCGCCAATGTAGCAAGCGCCCCCGGCGAGAGCAAGTCGAGGTCCGCCCGAGATGGAATGGAACGAGAACGCCCGCGATGGCATCCCGCGATGAGCCGCCGGTAGCGCCGCCCGTGCCGCCCGCCGGCGCGGAGGAGGCGGCCGAGCTGCGGCCGCTGCTCGACCTGGTCGCGCGCCTGCGCGCCCCCGGCGGCTGCCCCTGGGACCGCGAGCAAGGGCTCGGCGAGGTGCGCGCCTACCTGCTCGAGGAGGCGCACGAGCTGGCGGCGGCCATCGACGGCGGCGACTGGCGAGAGATCGGCGACGAGCTCGGCGACCTGCTGTTCCAGGTTGCGTTCATCGGCCGCCTCGCCGCCGAGGCCGGCGCCTTCGACCTGGCGCAGGTGATCGACGGCGTGCGCCGGAAGATGGTCGCCCGCCATCCGCACGTCTTCGGCGGCGAGACGCTCGCCGACGCGGCGGCGGTGCGCGACGCCTGGGAGCGCCGCAAGCTCGAGGCGGAGCCGGACCGCGCCTCGCTGCTCGCCGGCGTGCCCGCCTCGCTGCCGGCGCTGCTCGCCGCCTACCGGCTGACCCAGAAGGCCGCCGGCGTCGGCTTCGACTGGCCCACCGCCGCGGCAGTGCTCGGCAAGGCCGAGGAGGAGATCGGCGAGCTGCGCCGGGCCCTGGCCGCGGGCGCGGCGGCGGCAGTGCGCGAGGAGGCGGGGGACCTCTTGTTCACCATGGCCAACCTGGCGCGCAAGCTCGAGATCGATCCGGAGGCCGCCCTGGCCGCGGCCAACCGCAAGTTCCGGCAGCGCTTCGAGCGCGTCGAGCGCGGGCTCGCCGCGCGCGGCCGGCGGCTCGGCGAGGCGACCCTTGCCGAGCTGGACGCCCTGTGGGAAGAAGCGAAGCGCCAGCCCGAGACCGAGGCCGGTAGCTAGAAGGAAACGCCCTTCCCGAGGGTGTGAGGGGGCGCCGGCGGCTGGAGGGACGCCCTCAGGGACCGCCGGCCGCGGCGCCGGCGGCGGCCTGCCGCAGCAGCTGCTCTAGAAAGGGCTTGACGTTGGCCGCCACCTTCACCTGGCCGGCGGCCGTGGGATGGATGCCGTCCGCCTGGTTGAGCTCGGCGACGCCGCCGACGCCGGCGAGCAGGAACGGCACCAGCGGCACGCGCAGGTCGCGGGCGACGCGCGGATAGATGGCGGCGAAGGGGCCGGCGTAGTCCGGGCCGTAGTTGGGCGGGATCTGCATGCCGAGCAGCAGCACGCGGGCGCCGGCCTGCTGCGCCTCGGCCACGATGGCGCGCAGGTTGTGCTCGATCTCGCCCACCGGCTGGCCGCGCAGGGCATCGTTGCCCCCCAGGCCCACGACCACCACCGCCGGGTGCTGGGCGAGCAGCCAGCGCAGGCGCCGCAGGCCGCCGGCGGTGGTGTCGCCGGAGACGCCGGCGTTGATCACCCGCACCGCGAAACCGTCGCCGGCGAGAGCGCGCGCGAGCAGCTCAGGATAGGCCTGGTCGGCCGGCAGGCCGAGCCCCGCGGTGAGGCTGTCGCCGAGGAACACGACGAGCGGCGCGGACGAAGACGCCGGCGCGGCAGAGGTTGCGGTCGCGGCCGCGGACGAGGCGGAGGGCGCGGCGGCGGGCGCGGGCGTGCCCGGCGCGGCCGTTGCGGTGGGAGCGACCGCGGCCGAGGGGGCCGGCGCGGATGCCGGAGCCGGCGCGGAGGCGGGGGCCGGCGCGGACGCGACGCCGCCGCGCTCCGATTGCCGGCAGGCCGCCGCCGCCGCGAACGCGGGAATAACCAGGAGGAAGGCGAGAGTTGGGAGCTTGCGCGGCATGGCGCGATTCTATGCCGCTGGCCGGCGCGCTCCCGCCGCCGTCCGCCGGCGCCCACCGCCCGCCGCCGCGCCACCGCCGGCCACGGTTCCGACGCTCCCCCCAAGACCTTCCGACTCCGACCGCGACCCATGCCCCAGGAGGCCACCCCGCCGCCGGCGAACGCCGCCTCTCTCCTCCCGGCGCCCCAGACGGCGCCGCCGCAGACCGCGCCGCCGCGCATCGAGCTGATCCGCCTGACCCGTCGGCTGCCCTCGGGCGACCGCGAGCTGACCATCGTCGACGCCGTCGACCTGGCCATTCCGGCCGGGCAGTTCGTGGCCGTCCTCGGCCCCTCGGGCAGCGGCAAGTCGACGCTGCTGGCGCTGATGGCGGGGCTCGACCGGCCGACCTCCGGCGAGGTGCGCATCGACGGCCGGCCGATCTCCGGGCTGTCGGAGGACGAGCTGGCGCTGCTGCGCCGCCACCAGATCGGCTTCGTCTTCCAGAGCTTCCAGCTGCTCGGCAACCTGACGGCGCGCGAGAACGTGCTGCTGCCGGCCGAGCTGCGCGGCCTCCCCGATCCGCCGGCGCGCGCCGACGAGCTGCTGGCCGCCGTCGGCCTCTCCGACCGCGGCCATCACTATCCGAGCCAGCTCTCGGGCGGCGAGCAGCAGCGGGTGGCGCTGGCGCGCGCCTTCGCCGCGCGGCCGCCCATCCTGCTCGCCGACGAGCCCACCGGCAACCTCGACGGCGCCACCGGCCGCATCGTCCTCGACCTGCTGACCGAGCTGCGCCGCCGCGAGGGCACCACCCTGGTGCTGGTCACCCACGACGCCGCGGTGGCGGCGCTGGCCGATCGGCAGATCCATCTGAGCGACGGCCGCATCGAGCGCGGCGGCCAGGAGCGCCCCGGCCAGGAGCGCGGCGGCCAGGAGCGCCCCGGCCAGCAGCCTGCCCGGCCGGAGGCGGCCGGGGCGATCGCGGGCATCCCGGCGACCGCTGCCCTCGGACCGCCGCCCGGCGCCGCGGGCCCGGCCGCGGAGGGGGCGGCAGCGGCGCCGGCGGGCCCGCCGGCGGCCGGTCCGAGGGCGGCGGGGCGGTG
>Ga0307479_10001171_pt1 | contig 23836 bp, 17 predicted proteins | sample atmos_gasesECM4C_FD_203743 | JGI IMG/M metagenome (GOLD analysis project Ga0307479, IMG submission 203743) | Hardwood forest soil microbial communities from Morgan-Monroe State Forest, Indiana, United States - atmos_gasesECM4C_515 | ecosystem: Environmental > Terrestrial > Soil > Temperate... | reverse complement strand
TTACTTAACAAACTAATAAAATCATGCTACCATTCCTTGGTGAACTCGACGATTGCGCCCCGCTGCACAGCCAGTCTCCCCGGTTTACCCCGAGTGGTTTTCGCGAGGGGCCGCGCTCCTTTCCTTTCTTTCTGCTCCCTCCTTCTAACCTCCAATTTCCAACCTATGGCGTCTGGTTTCCCTAAACCCTTTCCTTGCCACACATCCGAAGAATCTCCCGCTAACTCCAATCATTGCCACACTTACAAAACGGCCGTTTGTAGCTCCTTTGTTTGCCACACATCCGAGACCCCCCACCGGGGGCCAGTTGCCGTTTTTATTCCTTACCTCGTTACTTCGTTACCCCTTATTTCCTTACTTCCAACCATCAGGAGCTCTCATGCCTAAATCCATTCAGAAGCCAAAGTCATCTCGTTCCCGCGTCGCCATCACCGGCTCATCGCTCTGCCAGTTCTCCTTCGCCGATGGCCGCAACTGCCGCATGCTGCGTCAGCACGACCACCCGGCTCTTTGCATCTTCCACGCTCGCGCCGAGCGCCAAGTCATCGAATCCGATCGTCTCGGCGACGAACTCGCCGCCTCTCTCACCGGCCACTTCATGACCGCCACGGACATCAACTTCGTCCTCGGCAAACTCTTTAAGGCCATCGCTCAGAACCGCATCCAGCCTCGCATCGCCGCCAATCTACTCTTTGCCGCCAAGCTCATGCTCCAGTCCCTCGACAAGGTCAAGGACGAGTACCGCTTCCGTTACAAATTTGAGTCTTGGCAATCCATGGAGCGCGAAGCCGTCCCCCTGTCTGATCCTCCTTCCGCCGCGACGCCCTCCGCGACGGCCCCCGTGGCGAATGTGCCAAATCCTCTGCCCGCCTCCGCCCAGGCGTTTGCGGCCCAGCTTCTCTCCGCCACGCCCCGCGTCTCCCAAAACTCATGAGCGCGCATACCAAAGTGGCTGTTGGCGCGTCCCATGCCAGCAGCCTAAGCTGTCGGCGGGACGTGGGGAGAAGAACATGGCGCAGAGCAATGCAATGGCGATGGGGCAAACCGGTGGAATACGCGAATCGGTGTTGCACGCGATCGGGAACACGCCGGTGGTGCGGCTGCGGAAGGTGGTGACGCGGTCGATGGCCGAGGTGCTGGTCAAGCTGGAGTACTACAATCCGACCGGCTCGTACAAAGACCGCATGGCGCTGGCGATGATTGAAGGAGCGGAGAAGCGCGGCGAGCTGCGGCCGGGGATGCGCGTGGTGGAGTGGACGGGCGGAAGCACCGGCTCGTCGCTCGCCATGGTTTGCGCGACCAAGGGCTACCGCTTCACGCCGATTTCGTCGGACGGATTTTCGAAGGAAAAGCTGCAGACCATGCGGCTGTTCGGCGGGGACCTGGAGATTTTTCCGGCTCCGGGAGGCAAGCTAGTGCCGGAGCTTTACCAACAGATGAGGCGGCGCGCGGAGGAGCTTGCGAAGGAGCCGGGCACGTTCTACACCGACCAGTTCCATAACGAGGATGCGATTCGCGCGTACATGGGAATCGGCAGGGAGCTGGTGGAGCAGGCGGGCGCCGGTTTGGCGGCGTATTGCGGGGGCGTCGGGACGGCAGAGATGATCGTGGGAGTGTCGCACGCGCTGAAGGAAGCGGGCTGCAAGGCGCGGATCGTGGCGCTCGAGCCGGCGTCGTCGCCGGCGCTCACCACGGGGAAAGGCGGGCCGCACCACGTCGAGGGGATCGCCGCGGGCTTCCGGCCTTCGCACTTGAAGGACAGCGATTTCGACGAGGTCCGGACGGTGGAGGAAGCCGCGGCTCGCGAAATGGCGCGGCGGCTGGCGAAGGACGAAGGCATCTTCGCAGGGACCTCGTCGGGGTTGAACGTCGCCGCGGCGCTGCAACTGGCACAGGAATTGGGACCTGGCCACACCGTCGCGACGGTGGCTGTGGATACCGGCTTCAAATACCTGGCCGGGGATTTGTATCAGATGTGAGGCCACAGGTCACGGAGCCGGAGGCATCCGGCAGGGTCATTCGGTCATTCGGTGGACGCGAGGGGAAGGAAATACTGCGTCCCCTTGACGGGCTCCTGGAGGCGTTTGAGCAGCATCTGCAGATCCTCGCTGCTCTCTACGAAGTCGATCTCCGAGGTGTCAATGACCAGGAGGTCGGAAGCGGCGTAGCGAAAAAAGAAGTGCTCGTAGGCGCTGGCGACTTCTTCGATGTATTCCTCGGAAATGCGGTCTTCTTCCCGCGAAGCTTTCTTGGCGATGCGCGAACGCAGCACTTCGGGCTTGGCCTGCAAATAGATAACGAGGTCGGGAGCGGGAAGGTCGGCGGAAAGGGCACCGTAATAGCGTTCGTAGAGCTTGAGTTCGTGGTCGTCGAGATTGAGATTAGCGAAAATGCGGTCCTTTTCGAGGAAGAAGTCGGAGAGCAGGGGGCCGGGAGCTTCGACGGCGAGGGCTTCGTGGAGACGCTTGAGGCGCTCCATTAGGAAATACATCTGAGCGCGAAAGGCGGCGCCGGGCTTGGCGTTGTAAAAATCGGCGAGGAAGGGATTGTCCTCGCAATCGTAGATGCGCCGGGCGTGCAGGCGCTCGGCCAGGATGCGCGCGAGAGTGCTCTTGCCGACACGAAGCGGGCCTTCGATGACGATGAAGCGGGGAGGCTGAGGGCTGCGCTGAGGGAGGCGAGCGCGCTTGGCGGCGGAGGCGTCGTTGCCAGGCATCGTGAAAGCGCCCCGAGTCGATCGGGGCGACGCGCGAATTATAGCAGAGTTGTGCTTCGCGCGCCGTTATTGCGCCGCCTGCAAAGTCTAAATTTTTTCACAAAAGTGGAACTAGTACGAACGCTCCTAGGAGGTCAAACCAACGGTTCAGAGGAGTGTACTAGCGGAATGTGACGAACAGGCCAGTGTTTGGTGCGTTTTTCACCGGTACATTGGGTGCATTGCGAGTGGGGATGGATTTGCAAGACCTACTGGCAAGGCTGAGGTCCCCAATGGTTCTTGCAACGCTCCTTTTTGTCTTGGCAATGCCGCAAGCGGCTCACACGGCGAAGGCGGCAGCTCCTGCTTCCGCCGCGAACAGCGAGCGCACCGCCTCTGCTCCAGCAAACTCGGACAACGCTTCCGCTAACACGACGAACTCCGCCAAAGAGGCCCCAGCTGCGGAATTGCCTTCTGCACCCGAACCCAAAGTGAAGTCTGAGGTCGAGCTGGCGTCGCTGCGGCCGGCCGCGCAGCCTCTTCAGCCGCTGAGGCCGGCTGTAACGCATCCGCGCGAGACGCCGCGGCAGCGAAAGATGTGGTATGGACTGATGGCGGCGGGGCACAGCGCAGCCGCGTTCGACGCCTGGAGCACGCGCCGGGCGATTTCCGGCGGCTACGGCCAGGAATCCAATCCGTTGCTGCGGCCGTTCGCGGGGTCGAACGCGATGTATGCGGCAACCCAGGTTAGCCCGGCGGTGATGGATTTTATCGGCAAACGGATGATGACCAGCCAGAGCGGCTGGGTGAGAAAAATGTGGTGGCTGCCGCAAACGGTGGGGGCGAGCTTCTCGTTTGCCGCTGGGGCGCACAACATGACGGTCGTGCACTAAGCCCTAAGAGTTTTCCCTCTCAGGAAAAGAAGGCGTCCCTACCAGTCGGGACGCCTTTTTTGCTTTGACGATCTGCAGAAACTACGGGCTCGGGAGTTTTCCCGTTACTTTCCCACGACGACGATGACGAAGGAATCAGGCTTCATTTTGCCTCGGCGTTCCCCCGGAGCAGGCGGATCAAAATCCGCGGCAGGCAAGAAAATGTTGTGGGTCTTCAGGTCCAAGCCCATGGTGCGTGCGCTGCGCTTGGTGGGAACGTTTTCCACGACCGTATATTTATCGAGCGAGTCCTCATGAATCACGGTCAGGACGCCTTCGCCGCAGGAAGCGAAGAAGGTGCTGGCCGCCGGGTCGAAGGCGGAAGCGTCCGGGCCGTTGCCAATCTCCGGCGTGGCTACGACTTTTCCCGTGTCCGCATCCACGACGACGGAGACTTTGTCGTCGCAAACAGAGTAGAGGCGCCGGCTTTTTGTATCCATCGAGAGGCCCGAAGGGGATTTGCACGGAGCTAATGGCCACTTGTGGAGTTCCTTGAGTTCCTGGGCATCGAGATGGTGAAGTTCGGAAGAGTCTTCGTCGTTCACGTAGATGGTGCCCTTGCCATCCGCGACGGCAAATTCCGGCTTGCCTCCGAGTGGAATGGTTCCGACGACGGTGCCATCCGCAGCGTTTATGGCCGTTGCGTTCTTGCCGCGCCCGTTGAAGGTGAACACGCGCTTCGTCACCGGCTCGTAGAGGATGGCGTCCGGGTTGGCATCCGTCTTCGCGTTACCGATGGGCTTGAGCGTTTTCAAATCGAAGATGGTGACGTCGTTGCCGCGGCCATTGCTGGTGAACCCGCGGCCAAGCTCGGTGGCGATGGCGATGCCATGCACACCCTGGGTGTCGGGAATATCGCCAACGATAGCGTACGTATCCGCATCCATGACCATGGTGTGCGTGCCGCGCGAGATGTACACGCGGCGGGCGGCGCTGTCGACGTAAACGTAATCCCATCCGCCTTCGCCACCGACCGGAACGGTCTTGATGACCTTGTAGCCGGAAGCGCCGGGAGAAGGCGAAGCGGCCAGCTGCAGGGATGAAACACCAAAGAGAAGCGCAATCGAAAATAAGACGGTGAGTCCCAGAAAAGTCGTTTTTTTACGCATGATTTATTCTCGCTTTGGCTTTGCAGTCTTAGCGCGCGACTGGAAAGCACGAATAGTTTTAAGGCCGGAAACATTAACGCAGCATAAATGCCGTGGGGCTTTTTAGTTTGGGCCGAACGATAGCTGTGGCTTGCGCTGCTGAGCATGGCACGGCTCGCCGCGCCAAAGCTTCCTCTTACTTCGCCTTATGCTGGTCGAACCAGCCGGCCACATACAGCATTTTGGCGATGTGGTGGCTGGGGCGGCGGCTAATGCCATGCGGCTCTTCCGGCACGCGCACCAGCACGGTCTCTATATTCAATAGCTTGAGCGCCTCGTAGAATTGCTCTGCTTCGGAGATCGGGGTGCGATAGTCGGCCTCGCCGGTCATGACCAGCGTCGGAGTTTTGACTTTGCTCACCAGGTTAGTGAGAGAGCGCTGCATGTATTGTTCGGTGTTGTCCCAGGGATTGCCGGGGAACCAGTATTGCGCAACAAAAGGAATGTCGGATGTCAGCACGAAGCTGTACCAATTGATGACCGGATAGAGCGAAGCCGCAGCGCGAAAGCGGTCGGTGTGCTCGATGGTCCAGCAGGTGAGCACGCCGCCGCCGCTGCCGCCGGTGACAAAAAGATTGTTGGTGTCAATGTAGCCCTTGGCCACTACGGCGTCCACGCCACTGTTCAAGTCGTCGAAATCGTCGCCCGGATAGGCATGGTGGATGAGATTGGCGAATTCCTCGCCATAGCTGGTGCTGCCCCGGGGATTAGTGTAGAGCACCACGTAGCCCATCGAAGCCCACACTTGCTTCTCGAAATCGAAGCGGTCCCCATAGGCTGCGAATGGGCCGCCGTGAATCTCCAGAATCAAGGGATATTTTTTTGCGACGTCAAAGTCCGGGGGATGAACGATCCAGCCTTGAATCTTGCGTTTGTCTTTGGAAGACTCATACCAGAATTCCTCAACGTGCCCGGGTTTTTTCTGCGCCAGCAGTTCTTCGTTCAGCGACGTAAGCACTTTCATTGCGCCGTTATTCAGGATGGCGAGATCACCAGGCTCATCCGTGCGGCCGTAGGTCATGGCGATCAAGCCCGTGTGCGCGATGGAGAAGGAGCCCCCGCCGCCCGCGTTGGTGCCGGAGGAAAGGTGGTCGACGCTCTTCTTGCAAATGCCGTCCGTGGAGCAGTATCCGATCTTCGTGTCGCCCTGATCTGCGTATTGGAAATAGACGCCGCTATTGTCGGGTGCCCATTGCAGGCTCTGGATGTCGCGGTCCAGTTTGTCCGAGAGGGAATGCGAGCCCGTGCCCTCGCGGTTCATCAAGTAGAGTTTCGTGGTTTGGTGGCCCTGCAGGCGGTCGTCAAAACCGGTGTAGGCGATCCATTTTCCATTGGGTGAGACTGCCGGGGAGTTGTCCGGCCCTTTGCGGTTGGTGAGCGCGCGCAAAGCGCCGTCGGCAACGCTGAATTCGTAGACCTCGGTGTCGAAGTTGTCGTGATCCGACTCCGGATGGCGGTTCGCTGAAAGGATCAGATACTTGCCATCGGGAGTCCAATCCGCGCGCGTCGGCGCCCAGGGATTCCCGCCGTTTGGGAAATCACCGTTGGTGACTTGCCGAGGCGCTCCGCCTTCCGCGCTGACCACGAATACTTGCATGTAGCCGGGTTTCAGGTAGCCCATACCGTTGAAGCGGTAAACCAAGCGGTCATAAGCCACGGGAGGATCGGCCCATTTCGCGCCTGACGGCGGGCTCGGCAGATTGGCAATATGGGGCCCCTTGCCCGGGACAAGCGCGGAGAAGGAAAGCATCTTGCCATCCGGCGACCAGGCAATGGCTTCGGGGGAATTTTCAAGATTGGTGATGCGCGCGGTTTGCCCCGTGTCCATCCAGCGGATGTACAACTGCGACTTGCCGTCGGCGTCGGAAAGGTAGGCTAGGCGCGTGCCGTCCGGCGACCAGCGGGGAGAAGTGTCGCCGCGGTTGCCGCTGGTGAGCGGCCGATGGTCCGTGCCGTCGGTATCGATGATCCAGAGATTGGAGTAGCGCTTGTCGGTGGCGGAGTCCGCAAAGTTCCTGACGTACACAATTTTCTTGCCGTCCGGGGAGATTTGCGGATCGGTGGGAGTTTGGATTTGAAATTCATCCATAACCGTAAGCCTGTGCGCGGCATCTTGCGCGCGCAGGGCCGGAGCAGCAGAGCCAATAAGGATCAACGCCACTGCCAAAAGACCGGCAGGGGCCAAAGGGGCTACTAAGCGCCTCTTGGGTGTCATGAAAAAGAGCCTCCTCGCGCGCCGAGTAGACACCGCGAATCCTGCGATGTCAAGTTCGCAGGCAAATGCCCGCGAGTTCCGCAAATCGTTCATAATATCGGGCGCAGCCATTTTCCCTGGCCGCCGAACTGACCGAGCGGAGGAATCATGGGCGATCGCCTGGAAGATTTTCAGAAAGTTCGCGCCGACTTGAACAAGGAAATCCTGGGCTCCGGCCACCTGGGCATGAAGCGTTTCTTCGCGCTGGACCATCAAGCCTACGAGCCCGGCCCTCTGGGGAGCAAGACCAAGGAGCTGCTCGGGCTGGTCGCTTCCGCGGTGCTTCGCTGCGACGATTGCATCACCTACCATCTGGTGCGCTGTGGCGAAGAAGGCTGGAAGCGCGACGAAGTCATTGACGCTCTCAACGTGGCACTTATCGTCGGCGGCTCCATCACCATTCCTCACGTACGCCGCGCCTTTGCACGCATGCGCGATATCAAGGGCCTGAAAGGGTGAAAGAGAGCTGCTCGAAGAACTGCAAATGATGACCGAGTCTCCCAGCCGCTCCCATTTCGAGTCGCAAGAAAACGGCTCCGGGCCTCGCCGTAACTCTCGCTCCTGGACGTTTTTCCGCCTCGCTTTGGGGCTGGGCGGCGCGGCCCTGGTCCTTTTGCCCGTGGCGTCGGTCAACAGCTATATCTTTTCCATCGCTGGAATGTTCATGTTCGTCGCCGCCATTTTGCTTGCTCCGCTGAACCCGCGAACCACTCTCCGGGAAAAAGCTCTAGAACTAGGCGCGCGGGTGGTGGTGGATGGAGGGCGCTATCACCTCGCTAAATCGTCCTCCTTCGTACCCGTACATCTTTTCATTGCAGCGGACCGGATTTCCGCCTTCGACGCCAAATTCCGCTTACTCCTCGAAATTCCCACTGCCGAAATTACATCTTTCCTCGCCTTGCAGGCCGACAAGGGATGGTTCCTCGAAGTGATCTGGAGCACCAACGCGGCGGAGTTCTCTTACCGCGGGGCCTACGCCGAGCGCCTGGCACTCGCTGCCGAGGATGCAATCCGCAGCGTCGCGCCAGCTACTGTGCCTCCGACCGCGCACCGCCGCGCTGCCGGGGCGTAACCGAGCCTTTCGCAGGCATTTTTTCTTGCTCGGCGGCGCAGGAAGTCAATTCTGTGTCAAAATATGGGTATGGCGCGTGGTTGGGAAAGCAAGGACGTCGAATCCCAGGTCGAGGAGAATCGGGCCCCAGAGCAGAAGGCACCCTCCGGCCACAAGTCCCCTGAGCAAATTGAGCGCGAGCAGCAGCGCAAGGATTTGCAACTCTCGCGTACGCGAGTTCAAAACGAACTCGCCTCGGCGACGCATCCAAATCATCGCAAGTCTCTCGAAGCGGCACTCGCCCATCTCGATAAGAAAATCGCCGAGCTTTCGTAATTCCTAAGCCTGGAGCGGATCCTTCGCTGCGGGCAGATCTCCGTTAGGCCTCCGAAAACTGCTTTCTGAGCAGCCACCTGCCCACGACGTACCCAAGCGTCCCGGTCACCATTCCCCCCAGCACGTCGGCCACGTAATGGTTGCGCACGTACACCGTGGAAACGCACATGCACGCGACGAAGGGAAGGAAAATCCAGAAAAGCCACCGACGGTGCCGCCACGCACCCCACAACGCGGCCACCGCCCCCGCAACATGCTGCGAGGGAAACGCCGCGCCGTGCACGCGGCCGTATTTTTCGATGAGAGTAATCAGCGCGGTGAACGGCCCGCCGGCGAGTTCACCGTGCCACATTCCGGCGAGCGTGAACCACGGGCTCTGCACCGGAAATAGCATGGCGATGACGTAGCCGAAAACGTAGCCCACGACGGAATATGTCATCACCGCCCAATAGCTCTTGAAATCGCGCCGGCAGTAAAGAATTCCGCCGAGAATCAGCAGGTAGAGAAAATAAGTGAAGTACGAGAACTCCATAAACTCGGTCAGCGCGGGATGCGCGAATCGCTCGAGCCACAGCGAGGGATTGACACCGGTGAGCCAGCGATCGAATGCCAGCAGCTTCGCGTCTTCCCACCCGGGATTGACCAGGTGCACCAGGCGGCTCATCTCTTCGAAGCAAAAAAGGAAAAACAAATGGGGATACCAGTGCCTCCAGAAATGCCAGAATCGTGCCGTAGCACGGGCGCTCTTGCCTGTTTCCCAGCGTTCGCGGCCGCAGGCTTCCCAGGCACATAAGTTCAGGATTACCGCGGCAACAAACGCTTGCGTGGCGAGCAATCTCCCGGGGTTGCTCAGGTTTTCTGCGAACAGCGCAATCAGCACGCTCGACAGCGCCATGTACCCCAGCGCGATCCATTCGAACGCGCCGCACGCCGCCCAGGCCAAGGCTATTTCTTGCGCAACCAGGGCGGCAAATCCCAAGGGCGCCGCTTGCTGCTCAAACGCTATCGCGCCTTCGTTTCCCCGGTAGTTCGGCCTTTGTGCCTGGTTCACGGTTGGCTCCCTGAATCCGAATTAGCAACTCTTGCAATGCGCGCGCAGAATTCTAGGTCGCGCGCCCGCGGATTCACCCAGATTTCTCTGTGTTTTCTGCGAACTTTGTGTTCGCGGTGTCAAGTTGTTTTCCTTCCAGCGTAGCGCCGGCCAGCCACGTCCGCGCGCGACGCGCGCAAGTTTCCCTGTCGGGTTCACCGCCGCCGGATGTCCCACGGCCTCCAGCATCCATCGATCCGTTGCTGCGTCGCCATGCGCCCAACTCCGAGCCAAATCCAAGCCCAGTTCTTGCCCGAGTCTTTTCAAGGCTTGTGCTTTTGCCGGTCCGAACATAGTTTCGCCAACGATTTTTCCGGTCCATCGGCCGTGAAATCCTTCGAGCCTCGTCGCGCAGACACGCACCCTCGTTGCCAATCCTCGAGCTGCCAGTTCCGCTTCCAGAGCGCGCGCCGCAGCATTGGCGAGCGGCTCGAGCGTTCCGCTCACCAACACGATGGTGTGGCCCAGCATTGCATGGCACATGACTCTTTCGATTCCCTCTTCAAAAAAGCGAGGCGCAGACCATCGCGCATCACGCCCCATCTTCTTCGCATCGGCTGAAAACTCGCTGCAATTCCCTCCATCGCTTGCGTTGGAACTGCGCACGCCTTTCAAATACATCTTGTTGGCATGCGTGACGGCGTGAAGTCCGCGCGACAGCAAGCGCAGCGCCTCGAGTAACCAATAAAAATAGTTCCGCCGAGGTATTTCGCAGCGATACCGCAACATGCGGAAAAATCTTCGCTCCAGCGAAGGCAGCGGCATCAGGGTTCCATCCAAATCAAAAAACGCAGCAATGCCATAGTTCTTTTCCTCTAATTCCTTTGTCTTCGTTACCTCCATCACACGGCCTCCTCCGCGGCGCGCTTCGCTCCGCGGTTCTGGCCGAAGCTGCCCACAAGATATTTCCAGCCCTCGAGCAGCACGGGAATACCGCGGACGAGGCAAAACGCCGCGGTGGCCCACGTCAGGCCTTGTGCGCCGAAGCGAATCATGGCGTGCACGTCGCCGGTGAGGCCGTTCAAGAGCGCCACCGGCCCGCGCGTTAGCGCCAGCTCCAGGCCCAAGTAGCAGAAGCACAGACATTTCATCGCGGCGTACAGCCCGCGGCTCCAGCGCGAAGCCACAAGCGCGCGGCCCCACCAGGTTTGCAGCATGGCGTTCGCACCCCATTCGGAGCGTCCGGCCTTCAGCGCCAGCCCGCGGAGAAAATCGGTGGCGGCGCCGCGCGCGAAAAACAAAATCGGCAACCACAGCGACACCATGCCGACCACGGCGAAATATGTGAAATAGACGTTTTCGATCATGCGGTCGCCGAGAATATCGAGCTGCGCGCCGAGCGGCGTGGCCATTTTTTTCTTGCGCGCGATGTGCCCGTCCAGGGCGTCCAATGTGATAGAGGTAACCGTCAAGGCCACGGCCACCAGATTGGCCCACGCGTCACGCCCAAACAGGCTGACGGCGGCGAATCCCACCACTACGCGCAGAGCAGTGACTTTGTTGGGCGTCCATTCCAATCGCATTCGCTCGAATTGCATGTGCGGCGCTCCTTCGGGGCGCACGAAAAGGTGATGGCAAATGCCCAGCCACTCGGCAACTCCGCAATCCCTTTACAATCAATGTGTTATGAGCGCCCGAAAGATGTCCATGGCAAACCTGCGCCAGGCAAAAGCGCCATCTGTCGGCGATTCGCTTGAGCCCTGCCGCGTGTTGCCTTTTGTCTTTTTCCGCGTCTAATAAGAGGACTGCTCTGCTTGTTTCCGCTTGTAAGGGCGTTGTCTCCAGCGGTAATTGCCCTGCGAACACGCGTCCATTTGTGGGAAAATGAGGAATCGTGCGACGGTCGGGGCCAATGCAAAATTAATGCTGGCTGGTTCTAAATTTCCGCGAAGCGCGGGAATATTTGCGACGACCAGGGGATTCAGAGGGTTTAAAGGTATGACGCGACTATGACGGATGTTTCTCTTGCAGGAGCGTTTCTCGCCGGGCTGGTTTCGTTTCTATCGCCGTGCGTCCTGCCACTGGTGCCCGGCTACATTTCCATGCTTTCGGGGATCGGGATGGAGCAGTTGCGGCAAGGCGAAGTGCCGCGTTCCGGACTTTTTTCTTCGGCCCTGGCATTTGTCACAGGTTTTTCGGTCGTGTTTATTTCGTTTGGAGCCACGGCGAGCGCCGTCGGCAGCTTTCTCAAAGAAAACCGTCACCTGCTGATTCCCATCGCCGGCGCGTTGATCCTGCTGTTCGGGCTGCATCTTCTTGGGCTGCTCATAAAGCTGAGCCTTCGCGCGGGCATGGTCCTGGGCGCATTGTTGGTGATTCTGGGAGCGATTTCACTCGTGCGCCACGCGCCGCTTTTTGCGGGATTAGGCGCGCTGCACTTTTTCTCGCTCTCGCTTATCGGATTTTTCGGGCCGGCACTGGCGCGCTGGCTGAACCGCGACGTGCATCTGCGCAACTCGGTGGGGCAGCCCGGGGCCTGGAGCGGCTTCTTTTTGGGGTTCGCGTTTGCGTTTGGGTGGACGCCGTGCATCGGACCGATCCTGACGACGGTTCTGGCCATCGCCGCGGCAAGCGACAAGATCGGCCGCGGCGTGCTGCTGCTGGCGGTGTACTCCGCCGGCTTGGCGATTCCGTTCCTGCTGACCGCGCTGGGCATCAGCCGGTTCATGGCGTTCTATAAGAATTTTCGCAAGTACCTGCACGCTGTGGAATTGTTTAGCGGGGCGCTGCTGCTCTTCATTGGCGGGCTGGTGTTCGTCAACAAGCTGACCTGGCTTGCCAGCAAACTCGATTTCTTGAATACGGCGGTCCGCTGGCTGGAGCAGGCGCTCACGACGGGCAACGGCGCGAAGATGTTTGGGCTGACGATTGGCGTGTTGCTCGTTGCGGTGGTGGTGTGGGCGCTGGCAAGAAACTGGAGGACGGTGGCGGGTATGCCCGGCAAGAAGACGATTTTGATGGTAGGAGTGGTGCTCGCCCTGATCGCGGCGACCGTTTATGTGGATCGCATCACACGGGTGAAATCGAATCACGTGACGGGCGGAACGGTCAGCGCGGATACCAGCGCACCTGCTCCGGAAGTCACGTTCAAGGATTTGGACGGCAAAGCCGTTCCTCTCAGCGAGTACAAGGGCAAAGTGGTGCTCGTGAATTTCTGGGCCACGTGGTGCGAACCGTGCCAGATTGAAATTCCCTGGCTGATTGAAATGCAGCAGAAGTATTCCTCGAAAGGCTTCATCATTCTGGGCGTAGACGTGGACGACGAAGACAGCAAAGTGGTCTCCGCCTTCCTCGCCAAGGAACGCTTCCAGGTGGACAGCGAAAAGCTCCCGATAAACTACCCGGTCTTGCGCGGCGATGATGCGGTGGCCGATAAGTTCGGTGGCCTGCTCGGCTATCCTACGACCTTCCTCATCTCCCGCGACGGTAAAATCGTCAAAAGAGTGCAGGGCCTCATCAGCTACGAAGAAATCACCAGCGCCATCGAGTCTCAGTTAAAGTGACGTTTCACAGAGGCCCTCTCTTATCACCCTCAAAAATTGAAGCGGTAGCCGAGAATCATTTTGGCGATCAGATGATCGGTGGAATGAGTCAGGCCTACGCCGAGCCCAAAATTGACTTCCCAGTTCGGCGAAAGGTTCAAATCGATGGCCGGAAAGATCTGGTGCTGCTGCTGGCCAGTGGGTAGGAAATCCGTGGCCGGGCCGACTGCACCGTAATACTCGAAGCCGCCGGTGATTTTTTTCGTGAAATCGTAGCTGAGCTTAAAATCGGGAGAGAAGGTGACGCCCTGGTTTACGCTGGTCCCATGAAACGAGCGGTCGAAGGCCGGATTGAACGAAAAATACCATCTACCTTTCTGTTTATCGATGATGGGCCGAATCTCCCAGGTCCACGTATCGGTGGAGAATCTTCGACGCTGGTAGCCGATTTCGTTGGAAAGACTCAGGCCCACCGGCCAGTTCCACTTCTTCGGCACGTGCACGCGCGGGCGGATGTGATCGCCGACCCAGTCCCAGCCTTGCCCGTTCTGCGCCGAGGTAAAAATATAGAAGCCGGTCTCGAACCAGTCGTTGAAGCCGTGGGTGATTTCAATGGTTTCGTGCAACTGGTGATTGGTAGGGAGCAGGCCGTCCTGAAAAGTCTTTGAGCCTTCAAACGTGAAATTGCTGTGCAGCTCAACCATGGTGTGCCGCGGCTCCACTTGATCGTAGCCGTAAACCTGAATCTCGTAATTGTCTTGCGCCCTCGCGGTAAACGTTAGCGTCCCACTCAGAAACGCGAGACAGCCGCCGACAATGGCAACGCGTAACCCCAATGCGCCTTTCCTTTCTTTCTTTTTCAGATCTCTTAGGGTATCCCAGGACGGGCGCCCGGCAAACGCTACCGGAGCAGAGAAAGAGAAATGCAGAGGCTACGCGTGCGGGTGCGCTTTGTCGTAAACCTCCATCAGCTGGCGGATGGAAGCGTGCGTGTATCTTTGCGTGGTGGAGAGCGATTGGTGGCCCAGCAATTCCTGAATGGCGCGCAGATCGGCGCCGTCCGCGAGAAGATGCGTGGCAAAGGCGTGCCGCAACGAGTGCGGATGCAGGTCCCAGTTCACGTTGACCAGCCGCACATATTTTTTGACGATGCGCCCCACGGAGCGCTGCGTCAGCCGCTTGCCTGCGTAATTCAGAAAAACGGCTTGCCCTTGCGTATTCTGCGCGTGCCCGGAGCCGTTCGTTTGTTTCAGCAGCTGGCCGCGCACCGGCCAGTATTTTTCCAGGGCTTCCTGGGCTTTCGTTCCGTAAGGCACGATGCGCTCTTTGTTCCCTTTTCCACGAACGCGCAGGATGCGCGCTTTCTGCTCGATGTCGGCAAGATTCAGGCCCGTCAGCTCGCTCACCCGCAAGCCTGCAGCGTACAGAAGTTCCAGCAGCGCGCGGTCGCGGCGCAGGAGCAAGCCCTCTTCCACCAGAGTTGCACGCCCGCCCCTTCTTTGCCCCGCGGCGGAAAGCGTTCCTTTTGCCGGGACGCGCCTGCGAAAAGGGGCGCCCGCGCCCGTTGGCAGTTGCGCCATTCCGGCAAGCTGGTTCAGAAAGCCGTTCATCTCTTCGGCGGAGAGCACCGAGGGGATGCGCTTCGGCAGCTTGGGCGTAGGCACCAGGCGCGCGGGACTCTCTTTCAGTTGCCCTTCGCGCACGCAATACTTGAAAAACGAACGCAACGCCGCCAGCTTGCGCGCAATGGAACTTTTCTGCAGCCCGTGGTCATGGAGATGCGCCACAAATTCGCGGATCATGAGGTGGTCCACTTTGTCCAACGTGGGGGGAGCCGCACCGGGCGGTGCAAGGTACGCCAGGAACTGCTGGAGATCCTTCCCGTAGTTCACCACCGTGTGCGGCGAGGAGTTCCTCACCGTGCGGAGGTATTCGAGGAATTTGGCGACGGCTTCCTTCATTGTCCTTGGCAAATCCCGTGGGGAACTGCAGCAACAAGTATAGCTGACACCTCTCCGCAAGAATTGGAATCGCAGGCCTGTTTCTTCGGACGCAGGTAGGTCAGGACTTGACTGCCACGGGAACCGGGGCTTCTTCCGTCTGCGCCGGCGGCGGGACTTCCGGCGCCAGCTTTTCCCAGTCGCAGTCTTCTTTCAAGCAAGCGCGCACTTTGCCGATTTTCGAGTTTTTCTCGACGATAAACGGCGCCCCGCACTTGGGACAGGGTTCGGCGATGGGCTGGAACGCCGTGGTAAAGTCGCAGTCCGGATAGCGCGAGCAGCCATAGAAAATGCGCGGGCGCCCGCCTCTCCCCGCGCTCCCGCGGCGCACGAATTCTCCTTCGTGGCATTTCGGGCACTTGATGCCCAGCGTGATGGGCCGTGTGTATTTGCACTTGGGGTACGCCGAGCAGCCGATGAATTCGCCGAAGCGCCCGTGTTTTTTCACTAACCCGCTCCCACACGTCGGGCACTTTTCGTCAAGCGGCTCGTCCGGCTGGTGCGCGATGCGCGTCCCTTGCACCAGCCGCCGCGTCGTTTTGCAGTCCGGATAGCCGGTGCAGGCCAGGAAGGTCCCGAACCGTCCGCGCTTGACCGCCATTTCTTTCCCGCAATTGTCGCAATAGTGAATCTTGTTTGCATCCTCGGGGTCCGCGCCTTCCGGCGCGAGGTCCTCGATGAAGTCGCAATCCGGATACCGCGAGCAGCCCAGGAAAAACCCGTGCCGGCTGATGCGCTCCAGCAGCTCGCCCTGCCCGCACTTCTCGCATTTCTTACCCGTGGGGATGCCCGCTTTGTAAGAGAGCATCTCCTCTTCGGCCTTGTCCAGGTCCACCACAAATTTTTCCCAGAACTCCCTGACCGCATCGCGCCATGGAAGCTTGCCTTCTTCGATTTCGTCGAGCTCTTCCTCCATGCGCGCCGTGAATTTCAGGTCGAAGATATCCTCGAAACTTTTGACCAGTAGCTTGCTGACGCGCTCGCCGAGCATGGTGGGCGAAAACCGCCCTTGGTTTTTCGTGATGTACTCTCTCTCGACCAGTGTCGAGATAATTGCGGCATAGGTTGAGGGCCGCCCGATTCCGTCTTCCTCGAGCTCCTTCACCAGCGTCGCGTCGTTGAACCGCGGCGGTGGTTCGGTGAAGTGCTGCTCCGGGCGAATCTTGTCCAAGCGCAGGATTTGTCCTTCGGAAACTTGCGGCAAGGCGCGCCCTTCACCCTCATCGTCTTTTTCTTCGTCTTCGCGGTCGGCGCCGGCGGCCGGCAACTGGTAGACACGCAGATAGCCGTCGAATTTTTGCACCGAGCCGTTGGCTCGGAACAAATATTCCCCCGCACGAATGTCCACGGCGGTTTGATCGAAAATCGCCGGCAGCATCTGCGAAGCCACAAAGCGCTGCCAAATCAACTGGTACAGTTTGAAAAGGTCGTCGTCCAGGTATTTCCGCACGTCTTCCGGGGTGCGCGCTACATCCGTGGGACGCACCGCTTCGTGCGCTTCCTGGGCGTCTTTCTTCGACTTGTAGAAGTTCGGCTTTTCCGGCAAGTACTCGTTCCCGAAGCGCTGCGGGATGAGCTCGCGGACCTGTGCCAGCGCGTCGTTCGACACGTGGACCGAGTCCGTGCGCATGTAGGTAATCAGCGCAACCGACCCTTCGTCGCCCAGCTCCACGCCTTCATAAAGCTTCTGGGCCAGGGACATGGTGCGCTTGGCCGTGAAGCGAAGCCGGTTATAGGCCGCCTGCTGCAGTTTCGAGGTGGTGAACGGCGGCGGCGGGTTGCGTCTCTTTTCCTTTTGCGTTACCGCGGCGACTTGCCACTTGGCCTTGCTCACCGCCGCGACAATTTTGTCCGCAGCTTCCTGATTTTTTACTTCAATGTCCGCGTCGTTGTGCTTGACCAGCTTCGCTTCAAAGACCGGCGGCTTCCCCGCATCCAGCATCGCGTGGATGGTCCAATACTCCTGCGCGACGAACGCGCGGATGGCTTCCTCGCGCTCGACAATCAGCCGCAGCGCCACCGTCTGCACGCGCCCGGCCGACAGCCCCCGCCGGACCTTATTCCATAGCAGCGGAGAGATTTTGTAGCCCACCAGCCGGTCCAGGACCCGCCGGGCCTGCTGGGCGTCCACCAGATTCGTGTCCAGCCCCCGGGGATGATCAAAGGCCGCGCGAATGGCCTTGGGTGTGATTTCGTTGAAGGTCACGCGGAAGATTTTCTTGGGGTCGGCCGGAGGGATTTCGCTGGCCAGCTCTTCGTAGTTCTTTTCTTTAGGCCGCTTGCCGCCTTTCGTATCGGTCGATTCCTTTGCATCGGCGCCCTTGCCGTTCTGCTTGCCCGGCGCTTCGGCCTCCACGTACCGGCTGGGCTTCGAGAGCACCATGGCCAGGTGCGCGGAAATGGCCTCGCCCTCGCGGTCCGGGTCGGGCGCCAGGTACACGGCGTCGGCATCTTGCGCCGCTTTGCGCAGTCCGAGGATGACTTTGCCTTTGCCGGAGATGATTTGCAGCGTGGGCTCGAAAATCTTGTCGTCGTTCAGCGTGATCTTGGCGACTTTTCCGTTGGCTTTCGCGGACTTTTTTGCGCCTTTTTTCTTTCTTTTCTTTTTCCCGGAGGGATCTTCGCCGGGCAGGCGGATTCCAATCGTCTTCGTCGGCAGGTCCATCACGTGGCCGATGGAGGCCTTGACGTTGTATTTCCGTCCCAAATACTTGTTGATCGTCTTCGCCTTTGCAGGCGATTCGACAATGACCAGCGAACGAGCCATGTTGCCTTTGTAACCCCGTACTGTAGTTCGGGAAGGGCGGACCGCGCGGCGTGTGTCCTTCTCGCTACCTTTGATGCATCATTCCAGGCTGGGTCCAGCCAAGACATCAGATGCTGCCGGCGGCCTTGCGGGTGCCTTTTGCTTCGCACCGGGTCGCCCGCGCAGGGGCATTTTTGCCCCTATCTTCTTCTATAACAACACTTTGCAGAATTGCTTCCCGGGAAGCTGTCGCACAATCCCTTGCATCTCCAATGTAAACAGCGTAGCCAGAACGTCGGAAGAGTTCAAGCCGGAGCGTTCCACGATGTCGTCTATATGTACCGGATCATCGGCCTTCAGCAACTCGTAGAGCTTTTTCGCCGACCCATCCAGTGATGCGCTGACCAGCAGGTTTCGCTGCTCCGCTTCAGGCTGCTCGGCTTGCACCAGGGCAGCACGCACCGGCGTCGGCAGCTCTTCGATCACGTCTTCTGCGGAGGTCACCAGCTTTGCGCCCTGTTTAATCAATTGGTTCGGCGCGAAACTCACGGACTGCGTCGCGTTTCCGGGCACGCCATACACCTCGCGTCCGAATTCCATCGCCAGCCGGGCGGTGATGAGCGACCCGCTGTACTGCGCGCCCTCCACAACCACGACGCCCAGCGGCAGGCCCGCGACGATGCGGTTGCGCACCGGAAAATTCTCCGGTGCGGGATGCGTGCGCAGCGGAAACTCGCTGATAATCGCGCCCCGCTCCAAGACTTTTTCGTACAGCTTTTTGTTTTCCTTGGGATAGCAGACGTCAATGCCGGTGCCCAGCACCCCGATGGCCCGGCCGTGCGCATCCATCGCGCCCTGATGGCCGACGGCATCGATCCCGCGCGCCAACCCGCTCACGATGACCAATCCGCGCGCCGCCAAATCCCGCCCCAGCCGCTGCGCCATTTGCGTGCCATAAAGCGTCGGCTTCCGCGTACCGACGATGCTCAGGCTCGGCAGGTTTAGCACCTGGGGGTCACCACGCAAGTACAGCAACACCGGCGGATCGTAGATTTGCAGCAGTGTCTGCGGGTACTCGGGTTCCGTCCAATTCAGCAGCGTGCAGCCCGCGATCTTGCTGACGCCCGCCAGCTCTTTCTCCGCGCGGGGAAAAGCTTTTTTCTTGAGGATAGCTTCCGTCGTCTCGCTCGGAATATGACAGGACTCCAGGTCGCCCCGCGAGGCCCTGAATACCCCTTCGGGCGAGCCAAACCGCCTCAGCAATCGGCCGGAGAGGCGCGCCGCCAACCCGGGCGTGAGCGCCAGCGCGAGCCACGAGAGGGAAGCATCGAGCTGCATGGCCACGCCAGCCTATGGGCATAGTAACCGCCCTGTCAAGTCCCCGTCGACTAACTGCACCTCTCACGACGCGGACAATGGTCAGTGGCCAAGCCGCCCTGGCCAGGTCAGCTTGACCGAAGTGTGGTTTTTGTGCTCGGCAGGTTGTTTCTAGGGGCGCAGCATACTGCGCCCCAGCTTGGCTATGAATTCGTGTGACGAGACCCTATTCGGAAGAGCAATGCGGATCGGTCTGGAGCCTACAGGTGACTGCTCCGAAGCTCTGCTCTACTTTCGGCCGACGAAGCGCACGCGCAAGGTCGTGGCCCGGCCCTGGCCGCCCGCAAAAGCCCCAAAACACCCGGATCGCACCACGCTTGAACAGAACGGAGCGTCAATGTTGTTCACCACGCTATCAGGATTCTGCCTGCCAAGAATATTGACGGCTTCCACACGCGCCGCCCACAAATATCCGCGGAATCCGAATTTCTTCTCGAGGCCCAGATTCAGGCTCGCGTACCCAGGGAAGCGCAGCGAGTTTGGCGCGCCGGCCAGTTGCTGCTGCAGATTCACCGCGCTAAAGGGGAATCCCGTTCGATACTCGAAGAAGTAACTCAATTGCGTGCCCCAGATGTGCGTGGGCGTCCAGCCCCAGCTCAGAAAGCGGTTGGGCGCATCCCAAGCCACCGGACCTGGCTGTTGCGCAACATAAAAAATCGAACCAAGGGCAGGGTTCAGGACTTCATTGGACCGCGTCCGCGACCGCGTGTACGCGCCAAACACTTCCGTGCTCTCCGAAAATACGTGTCGCGCGGACAGCGTGGCCGAGCGATACCGGTCTTGCCGTCGATCCTGGAGAAGAAAAATTCCTCCGGGCTGCGACGGCTGCTGGTCCACAAACGCGAAACCGTGCGAGCCGTTGCGCGCCAAGAGGTCGACGCTGACCAGCGTGTTGCGCCAGAGTTTTTCCTGCCAGCCCGCGCTGGTCGTGGCAAAGCGCGGCTGTTGCAGGCCGCCCGCGGGAAGCGCGAACCGGCTCACGATCGGGCCGGGAGCCACCACGTTGCCCGCCGAATTGTAAAACGTGTCGATTTGCTGCTGGTCCAGGACCTGGCTGATGAGCGCAAGGTTGAGCGGCGCGTTATATATGCCCCACCCGGCCGAAAATTTGGCGCGGTCATCCCCAAACGGTAGCGCATTGCCGGATACGCGCGGCTCAGCCAGCGCGCTTTGCGTGAAGCGGTCCCAGTCCGTCCGCAACCCTCCTTGCAAGACGAAATGCTTCGAGATCGCCCAGGTGTCCTGCGCGTACGCGCCCGCTTGAGTGTTCGAAACGATTGAGTTGGCCGCGCCCGTAAACGTGGACCGGCGAACCAGACACCCTGGCGTGGCGGGCGAAGTGCAAGGCATCGTATTCGCGGGAGGAATCGTTGCGCGAAGCGCGTCGATCTCCCCGCGTTGCGCAGACTGATGCAACAGCAGCCCCGCCATATTCGCGCCCACCGCAACTTGATGCGTGCCGTGCCAGTGCCGCGAAGCGGCTATCACATTCCCCACCGCCTGCAACCGCCGGCCGCGCTGCCGTAAGTGCTGGAAGTAATTGCCGCTGGTGCCGTTGATCAGCAAAATCAACGGCATCGAGCCTTGCGGCGTATATTCCAGCACGCCGCTGTCCGCCCCTACCCCCAGCTCAAACAACGTTTCGTGCAACCAGATTTGGTCCTTCAGAGAAACAAAGCCGCGCCGCTGATCCGCCGTGACCGTGGTGGATTGCGGGTCCAGCGCGTCCAGCCCCAGGTTCGTGTCCTGCGCGCGATTGTAAAGAACGCTCGCGTGCACAATATGCTTCGCCGAAAAGTTGTATTGCAGCCGTAGAAGATTGTCCCCGGCCCATTCCTCGAACGTATTCGGCTCCGCAAGCCCTTTCACGACGCCAAACGTATGTTGCACACTGACCGAATTGGAAAACCAGAAGCGCCCGTGCGCCATCGGCCCCGAAAAAGTGAACCGCGGATACCAGTTTCCCAGGTGCGTGCCTTCCTGAATGTTGATGCCCGGCACGGGATCGGTGGTTCCGAAGCGCCAGCGATCATCCCCATCCGGAGTTTCCAGGCTCAGGATGCTGGCGCCGGAATGCGCGTAAGCCGCGCCCACATTGCCCGTCTGGATTTCCGCGGCGCGCGTGGCGTCCACGTTGAAACGCGAAGTCAGCGCGCCGCTCACCGGATCGCCAATCTCGAATCCATCCAGCAAATACTGCGTTTCTCCTGAACGCGCTCCGGCCACGTGCAGATTGTTGCCATTGTCCTGCACGATTTCCGGCAGCGCCACGAGGCTCTGCTGGAGGGTATGTGAGCTGGGCACCGGGATGTCGCGAATGTCGCGCGCGGAAAGCGTGGCGCGTTGCGTCGTGTCCTGGGTGTCAATTTGATTGGCCGGGGCAGTTACCTGCACTTTTTCGCGCACTTCCTGTTCATGGTTCAGAACCAGAGAGAGTTCGTTGCTTCCGGCGTGCAGCACCACCGCTTGCCCTGCCAGCACAAAGAAGCCTTCCTTGCGCGCTTCCGCTTTGTAATCTCCCGCGGTAAGCGCAGAAAACGCGAAGCGTCCCGCCCCGTCCGTCTGTGTCTGGTAGAAATGCGCCGCCGAATCCTGCAGCGTCACTTGCGCACCCGCCACTGGAACGCCGTTTTCATCCAACACGACGCCTGAGCAGTTCGCTGAATCCGTCGCTCGCACTGCGCAAACAATCACGCCATGAAGCAGCATCAGCGCGGCGAAGATCCGAAAACCCCGCATCCAAACACCATCCCCCGCGATTCAGCGCCGCGGTTGCCTGCTTGCGCAGCCATTTCATCATGTAGCGGCCGGTTTACCCCGCCGTCTTCCGCGCCGCATCTTCTTGCAGGATGTCTTCGAGCGTTCCCACAAAAATGTCCGCATCCTTTTCCGTGAACACCAGCGGCGGCCGCAGCTTGATCACGTTGTTGTACGGGCCGTCCGTGCCGGTGAGGATCCCGCTCTCGCGCAGCCGGTTCACCACATAACCCGCCTGCAGCGGCGCCGCCTCGCGCGTGTTCTGGTCGAGCACCAGGTCCACTCCCAGGAACAAGCCCGACCCCCGCACGTCGCCGATCAGCGCATAACGTTCCTGCAGCGCAAGCAAACGGTTCTTGAGATATGTGCCAACGCGCAGCGCGTGTTCCTGCAATTTTTCTTCTTCCAGCACGTCCAGCACCCCCAACCCCGCGGCGCACGCCACCGGGTTCCCGCCAAACGTGCTGAAAAATTCCATGCCGTTCGCAAACGAGTCGGCGATTTCTTTCGTCGTGACCACCGCCGCCAGCGGAAACCCGTTCCCGATGGGCTTGCCCAGCACCACGATGTCCGGCACCACTCCTTGCGTCTCGAAGCCCCAGAAATGCGTCCCCAGCCGCCCGAAGCCCACCTGCACTTCGTCGGCGATGCACACCGCGCCGGCCGCGCGCACGTGCCGGTAGACCTCGGCAAGATATCCGGCGGGAAAAACGATTTGACCGCCAACGCTGGGCAAAGTTTCCGCAATGTACGCGGCGATGCCGCGCCCTTCGGCCCGCGCGCTCTGCAGAATCTCCGCAACATGCCGCGCGTACTTCACGCCCGCTTCCTTATTCTCGCGGCGGTACAAGCCACGATAGTCGTCCGCCAGCGGCGCAACATGCACCCACGGTTTTCTCCCGCCTCCTCCCGGGCCATTGAATTTATACGGGCTGATGTCAATCAGCGTGGTGGTGTGGCCGTGATACGCATGCTCGAGCACGATGACGTCCTCGCGGCCGGTGTGTGCCCTCGCCAGGCGCAGTGCCAGCTCGTTCGCTTCGCTCCCCGAATTCACAAAAAAACAAATGCGTAAGGGTTCCGGCAGCTTCTGTGTCAGCCGCGCCGCATAGCGATTCACGTTGTCGTGCAGGTAACGCGTGTTGGTGTTGAGTAGCGCCAGTTGCTCTTGCGCCGCGCCCACCACGCGTGGATGGCTGTGTCCCACCAGCGGCACGTTGTTGTACATGTCGAGATACGCGCGGCCCGTTTCGTCGTAGAGATATTGCATCCAGCCGCGCACGATTTTCAGCGGGCGCTCGTACGAAATGCTCAGGTTTTTCCCCAGCAGCGCGTGGCGCTCCGTCAATGTTTCCCTGAAATCCGTTTCCCGCGCCGGGAAGCGCTCCGCAGGAATTCCGAGCAGAAGATTCGGATCGGGCGAAAGGCTCGTCCAGACGGCGCGTTCGGAAGCAAAGGCTACGCCGGGAAAATTCGCTCCCAGATCCAGCAAATCCAGAAAGATCTGGAAATGCAAATGTGCCGGCCAACCGCCGTTTTCCCCAGCCGTTCCCACGCGCGCAAATTCCTGCCCCCGCTTAACCCGCTGGCCTGTTTTGAGTCCTTCCAGCGTTTGGGTGCTCAAGTGCCCGTAGAGCGTGAAGAATTCCTCGCCGTCCCCGGTTTCGTGCCGCAGAATCACCAGTGGTCCGTAATCCTGCGGCGCGGTATTGTTGGCCAGAACGTGCACCACGCCTTCCAGCGGTGCGCGCAGCGCCGTTCCCGGCTCAACAAAAAGGTCCATGCCTAGGTGGATGGTGCGCCGCTCCGCCGTCGGATTGTCCGTGTCTCCAAAAAGCGGCGAATTGTAGAGCGGCCGCGCTTCGTTGTAACGGCCGACTCCCACCTGGGCGCCCGCGCTCTTCATCGTGCCAAAGATTTTCTCCGTGAGCGCGGGTGTGGCGGCCGCGCGGGGATCTGCGCCTAGAA
>Ga0307479_10001169_pt1 | contig 23852 bp, 19 predicted proteins | sample atmos_gasesECM4C_FD_203743 | JGI IMG/M metagenome (GOLD analysis project Ga0307479, IMG submission 203743) | Hardwood forest soil microbial communities from Morgan-Monroe State Forest, Indiana, United States - atmos_gasesECM4C_515 | ecosystem: Environmental > Terrestrial > Soil > Temperate... | reverse complement strand
CCCGAGCCGTCTTTGACGTGTTCAAGTCCGGACAATTGTTCGCCTACGTGATCACGGTTTGCGCTGAATCGGAAGCGGCGGGCTGTCCGACCTTTCCCGGGGTGACGACGCGATTGCATTGGAGCTTCCCCGATCCATTGAAACTCACCGGTTCTCGCAAAGAGCGTCTCGAAGGCACACGAAAAATTCGCGACCAGATCGCCGACCGCGTCGAAACCTGGTGCAACGAGATTTGCATCGCCGTTTCTTAAACGTCACGCGGTTTTGACAATTCGTAACCTGACGCGATGCGACCGGTAATTATGCTCCCTCATGAGCATGATTAATCGGGCGATCGTTCGTCGAAAGCCGCTAACAGGATCGATAAGCCGTCATCCGATCCGTGACTTAACGCGGCGATTTCTTGATCAGGAATGCAATTGGGAATTTGTAGCAGAGGCCGTGCTTTTCAGCATTCTGATCGTCATCTCGGCGTGGCCAATCATGGCAGCGGCCTTGGCGATCAACGAATTTCTCCAGCTGACAACGATCTAGTAATCGTCGCTGTGGATGCGCCGGGATTCGCCCAGAACCGTTTGCGGAGCCGGCGTCGGCGACGGCATCTCCGCGAGACTCCCGCCCGGCACGCGATAAGTCGCCCGGCTTGATTTTTCTCGCAGTTCTTCCGGCGCCCTGAACAGGCCGCAACCGACGAACAAAAATACCGCCGTTATTGCAACCCCGGACAAAATCCGTTTCACTCGATCAAGTCTGACAGTATTCGAGATGAAACATAAGAAAGGCCGCGAAATTGAGCGCAAGTTTTTGATCAAACAGCTGCCAGTCCAGATTTTGCATTCGCATCATTATCCGCTCCGGCAGGGTTATCTAGCGAATGAGCCGCGCGGACGGCACGTCCGTTTGCGAAAAAAAGGCAAGGTTATGTCGCTCACGTTCAAAGTCAGCCGGGGGCGAGGCCCGAGCCGGGAAGAACACGAGATCCGATTGAGTGGAAAACAATTCGCCACTCTGTGGCCGGCGACCAAGGGCCGGCGATTAAGCAAAACCCGCTACGAAATTCCGTGGAAGAAGCTCAAGATCGAAGTCGACATTTATCATGGCCGCAATCATGGTTTGATAGTGGCGGAAGTTGAATTTCCCAACCACTTGAGCCGTCGGAAATTCAAGCCGCCACGCTGGTTTGGACGTGAGATCACGGGAGAGAAACGTTATAGCAATGTGAGACTGGCCCGGGAATAAAATCGTAAATGAGCTATCAACTGCGAAAGGACGAAACGCTTGGCGACAATCTTCGTCGGATTTGCCGCAAACAAATCGAGAGCGCAATTGCAGTCGCAACTGGCGAAAAGAAAGCCGGCGACAGTCCCGTGCACGAGATGCGCAAACATGTGAAGAAAGCGCGGGCGGCTCTCCGGCTGGTGCGCAAGGAAATCGGGGCCGGTCTTTTCCGGGAAGAGGATTGTTACCTGCGCGACGTGGGGCGACTCACGTCCGAGATCCGCGACGCAGAGGTGCGTTTGCAGACCGTGCGGGAGCTTCAAGGAATCAGTCAACGCGGCCGTCGTGGTGGCGCCTACCCGAAACTGGAAGGGATGCTGATGATGGAGCTCGAAAATTTCATGGCGGCATTTGCCGAATGGCAAACCCAGGCGGTTCCGATACTGGAGAGCGCGTGCGCGAATGTCGACTGCTGGCCGCTCGATCATTTTGATTGCAAGCAACTTCGCCGCGCCGTGCAACGGACTTACAAAAGCGCCCGAAAAGCGCTGGCGTGTGCCGAAGCCACACCCACCGCGGAAAATTTTCATCGCTTCCGCACCGGCGCGAAGAGACTTTGGTACGAGCTCCGCGTTCTGCGCCCGGTCAATCCGGTGGTCCTCAAAAACCTGAGCGACGATCTGCGTGCCCTGGGCAATTTACTCGGACGGGCGCACGATCTGAGTTTTCTGGGAGACCGGCTTCGCCGCAACGACCAGAAATCGGAATGGGAACGCGAGGGCCACAAGCTGCTCGCCGTCATCGAAGTGAGTCAGGGCGACTTGCAACGTGGCGCAGCGGAATTAGCCGAACATTTTTTTGCCGAGCGACCGCGCGACTTTGGAGAGCGGATTGCGAGCTGGCTGAAGGATTGGGAAAACGACGCAGCGCCGTCGATGCTGGAAAAGCTTGTTACGTGATTATTTCGTGGCAATCTTTGGTGGAATGAGCCAAAGCAGTCTGCCGTGACGCCAGGAGCGATTCAGTTCGACCAATGCGATGCCTGCCTTCGAAAGCTTCAGCGATGCGCCGGTTAATTCGGAGATCGTCTCGGTGAAATCGGGTTCGTGCCCGACGATCATCACACTTTCCTCCGGATATTTCTTCAGCACTCGCTCCAGTTCGGTCCACCTAAAACCAGGCGCGAGCAACTTCTCCTCCTTACATTTTACCTTCAGATGTTTAGCTGCGATCTCAGCGGTCTGAGCAGCCCTTGGAAGAGGACTCGTCACGATCACGTCCGGCCGCGCCCCCACCCGTTTTAAGAACGACGCGACTTGGTGCATTTCTTTTTTTCCGCGTTTGGTCAGCGGCCGCTCATCGTCATCCTTTTTCCAGTTCGGCCAATCGGCTTCGCCGTGCCTGAGGAAGTACAGGTCCATTGTCGATCTTCTCTTCCTCAAAAGATTTTCCATTTCGCGCGACCAGTGCGCGGATCGTTCTGCCACAAACGGACTCCCCCGCGAAACGCGTTGCGATTGTATCCGAGTTCCGCCCCCTCAGGAAGCCCGGCGAGCTTTTTCGCCTTGCCGCCACCAAGAACGACATAGTCGGCGATGAGAGATTTCTTCAGTTGAACCACGGCAAAATGAACTTCGCGCTCCCATTCTTTTGCTCCTAATTCGACGATTCCGCTTCTGCCCAAAAAATCCTCGATGATTCGACGATCGCGATACGGCAGGTCGCCGAGCTCGAGTGGCATTACCACGTCGGGCAAAACGAGGGTCGAACCAAGCCCGGTGCCAAGCCCAAGAAACAGCATTCGGCCCCCGCGATAACTGCCGAGAGCCTGAAGCGCGGCGTCATTCAGGATTCGAACCGGCTTGCCTAACGCCTTCTCGAAATTAAACCCGACCCAACCTTTCCCCAGATGTTTCGGTTCGCTCAAAATCCGGCCATCCCGCACCGGCGCCGGGAAACCGATCGCGATCGCGTCGTATTTCCACTTTTTCAGCTCGTCTTTAACCTTCGCGACCATTTCCCGCGGCGTCATTTTCGGTCCGGATTTGAATTTCCGTTTTTTCCCACGCGAAATCATCAATTTCACGTGGGTGCCACCAATATCGATGACCAGAATCTTCGTCTTCATGATTTCTGGGGCGGCTCGGGTGCGACCGTGATCGGGATCAATTTGTCCGCCGACCTCGGTTTCTGCCGGCCCTGTTTTTTGGCGCGCTCGCGCGACACTTCGCGGAAATGCCATTGCGCTTGCGCGCGCGGCTCCGGTCCCTCCGGTTTCAAGCGGCGGTAACTGCCGTCGGGCTGCAGCTCGCGGGCTTTCACCCGGTCGTTCAAGAATCGAGGCAGCACTTCATTCACGATGTGGTCGCGCAATTGCGGAGTCTCGATTGGAAAGGCAACCTCGACGCGGCGGAGAAAATTCCGCGGCATCCAGTCCGCACTGGAAAGATAGACTTCCGGCTGACCGCCGTTCTCGAAATAATAAATCCGACTGTGCTCCAGAAATCGGCCGACGATGCTGACTACGCGGATGTAATCGCTCAATCCGGGCATCTTCGGCCGCAAACAACAAATTCCCCGCACGATTAGATCAATCGTCACTTCAGCCGCGGAAGCCTCGTAAAGTTTTTCGATGATCTCCTGGTCGACGAGCGAATTCAGTTTCGCGATGATGCGGGCGGGTTTGCCGGCGTCAGCGTTGTCTCGTTCGCGTTCGATCTTGGCGATGAGCCGCTTTTTCATGTCGAACGGGGCTACCATGAGTTTCTTCAGGCCTGGATAACCGGCGAGACCGGTCAGAGTATTGAATACCGTTGCAACTTCTTCGGTAAGCTCGGAATTCGTGGTGAGCAATCCGAAGTCAGTGTAAATCCGCGCCGTGCGCGGATGATAATTGCCGGTGCCCAAATGAACATAACGCCTTAGTTGGTCGGCATCGCGCCGCACAATCAGCAACGCTTTGCAATGCGTCTTTAATCCAACCACGCCGTAAATGACGTGGGCGCCTGCTTCTTCCAAACGGCGGGCCCATCGGATGTTCGTTGCTTCATCGAAGCGCGCCCGCAGTTCGACGATTGCGGTGACTTGTTTGCCGGCATTGGCCGCTTCGATCAGCGCTTCGACAATCGGTGAATCGCCGCTGGTCCGATAAAGCGTGATTTTGATTGCGAGCACTTGTGGATCGGTCGCCGCTTCTTCCACAAGATCGACAATTGGGTCAAAGCCGTCGTAGGGATGATGCAGGAGGACATCCTGACGCCGCATCACTTCGAACATGTCGGCGTGCAGTGGCAATGCCGGATCGCGTCCAGGTTGAAACGGCCGGTCTTTCAAATTCGCAAAGGCGTCGTTCGAAATCAGCGCTGTGAGATGCGTCATCGAAAGCGGACCGTTTAGTTTGTAAACGTCGGCTTCGCTGAGATCGAAAAACTCGAGCAGCAACTCGACGAAATCCTTGGGACAATCGGCTTCCACTTCCAGACGGACAGCGTCGCCACGGCTGGAACGGCGCAGTTCCTGCTCGATGGTGCGGAGAAGGTTCTCCGCTTCTTCATCGTCGATGTAGAGATCGCTGTTTCGAGTAACGCGAAAAGCGTGCACCTCGTCCAGAATCAAGCCCGGAAATAATTCCGCGATGTGCTGTTTAATCAACGACGCGAGATAGATGTACTCCCACGGCTCGTCGTCGCCCTTGCCACGCGGCATTAAAATGAGCCGGGGAACAACGCGCGGCACCTGCGCAATGGCCAGCAACGGCTCGCCGCCGCGCTGTGTCTTCGCTCGGACGAGCAGATTATGACTCTTGTTCAGCAGGTCGGGAAAAGGATGGCTCGCGTCTACCGCGAGCGGAGTCAGCATCGGAAAAACTTCATCCTGAAAGTACTTGCGCGCCCAGGCCGCGCGTTTCGCACTCAGTTGTGAAACTTCCCGGATGCGAATTCCGTTCTTGGCCAACTCAGGAATCAGCTCCTTGTTCCAGAGATCGTATTGAATCGCGACCAGCTCGTGAGTCAGGCGTTGGATCTGGTTGAATGTTTCGGTGGGACTCAACCCGTCGGGGCCAACGTCGCTCGTCTCACTCTCGATCTGTTGCTTGATCCCGGCGACGCGAATTTCAAAGAACTCGTCCAGATTCGAGCTGAAGATGCAAAGGAACTTCACTCGCTCGATCAGCGGCTGACTGGGGTCCTGCGCTTCCTCGAGAACACGACGATTGAATTCGAGCCAGCTCAGCTCGCGATTAATGAAATTCTTCGGATCGCCAAACCGTTGATGGGCCGCCGTTTCGTCTTTGACCGGCGTGATCGGCGCGCTCTCATCCGCTTCGACCCTGGATTGCGCCTGCGCCATCTCTCAAAGATCGACAATCACGCTCGCATGACAAGAGCGCCTTAAGTCGAAACCGCGGCGGTTTGATGACGAATGTCTTCGGCTGCCGCCGCGTAGACGGCGTCTTCCGCAATGTTGGTAGCGTGGTCGCCGACACGCTCCAGACAACGAGAAATGAAAATCAAATTCAGATAGCCGCGCAGCTGTTTCGGGTCTTCCGCCATCCGATCGGTCAGCCGCCGGCTGGCCCTTTTATTCATTAGATCCAGATCTTTGTCTCGTGCCACCACTGCTCGGCCAAGATCGACATCCTCACGAGCAAACGCATCAATGCTGTCTTTGAACATGGCCATCGCGTGAGCCTGAATCGGCACAATCAGCTCAATCTCCGGCAATGGCGGATGTTTGTTTAGTTTCCGGGCGCGGCGAGCAATGTTGGTCGCCTGGTCGGCAATTCGCTCGATGTTGGGCGAAAGTTTCATCGCCGAGACAACTCGGCGAAGATCGGATGCTACCGGTTGAAATCGCAGGAGCACCTCGACGCCGTCTTTGTCGATTTGTTTTTCAAGCTGATCGATTTCTTCGTCGTCGGCGATCGCCGTTACGCACAAATTATCGTCGCGCTGGAGCAGTCCCTTAATCGATCGGTCGAGCGTGCGTTCGGCCAGGCCGGCCATCATCAGCACATTGTTGCGCAACGAAGCGAGCGCCTCGTCGAACGTTCCCAGAATATGTTTTGGCGCAACCATCTTCTATTTCGTATCAACCGAACCGTCCGGTAATGTAATCCTCCGTTTTCCTTTCGCTCGGATTGGTGAAAATCTTCGAGGTCGGCCCAAACTCAACCAATTTACCGAGATAAAAGAACGCCGTGTAATCGGAGACGCGCCCGGCCTGTTGCATGTTGTGGGTCACAATCACGATGGTGTATTGCGTTTTCAGTTCGTGAATCAACTCTTCAATCTTTGCGGTCGCGATCGGATCGAGCGCGGAACAAGGTTCGTCCATCAGGACGACTTCCGGCTCAACCGCTAGCGCCCGGGCGATACAGAGTCGCTGCTGCTGCCCGCCGGATAGACTGGTACCGGGCTTGTGAAGGTCATCCTTAACCTCATCCCACAACGCAGCCATCCGCAGCGATTTTTCGAGGCGCTCGTTCAGAAACTTTTGATCGCGCACACCGTTCAAACGTAATCCGATGATGACGTTCTCGCCGATCGACATGGTTGGGAACGGATTCGATTTTTGAAAGACCATCCCGACGCGGCGCCGAACAATTGCCGGATCGACATCAGGTGAATAGAGGTCCTTACCCAGAAGCAGCACTTTGCCCTCCATTCGAGTCCGCGGCACCAGCTCGTGCATGCGATTTAGGCAGCGGAGGAAAGTCGATTTACCGCAGCCGCTTGGCCCGATGATTGAGGTCACGGCATTGGAAGGAATGTCCATCGTCACGCTCTCGATTGCCTGTTTCTCGCCATACCACACGGACAAATCCTTGATTTGGAACGTAAGCGGCACCTGTTCGGTTTCGGTAGCGGCCTCGATGGTCTCACCACGACGCTCGAGGACGATTGGGTCTGGCGATCGCATAGTTAGATTGACCATTAGACGATTCCTACACGACGGCGGGTTTTCGTTCGCGGGTGAGAATCCTCACCAGCACATTAATGCAAAAAATCCCAACGACGAGCACAAGTGCACCTGCCCAGGCCTGCCGGTGCCAATCGTCGTACGGGGAGATGGCATAAGTGAAAACCTGCAGCGGCAGCGCCGCAATCGGCTCACCCAGGTTGTGGTTCCAGAAGCGATTGCCGAATGCGGTGAACAATAGCGGCGCGGTTTCCCCGCCGATTCGGGCCAACGCCAGCAAAATGCCGGTGATGATTCCCTTGGACGCGGTTTTCATCACCACGTGCACGATTGTTTTCCAGCGCGCGATCCCGAGTGCGAGAGCGGCTTCACGATAACCATTGGGCACTAGCAAAATGACCTCTTCGGTTGTCCGCAAGATTAGCGGGATCATGATGAGTCCAAGGGCGAGCCCGCCGGCATAAGCGGAGAATCCCTTGAAACGCAAAACTACCAGTCCGTAAACAACAACTCCCCAAGTGATTGAGGGCACGCCGTTTAGGACGTCGGCAATGAAGCGCAATATCGAGTTTGCCCGAGCCGAGCCGTACTCGGCCAGATAAACTCCACCCAGCACCCCAATCGGAACACCAACCACCGACCCGAGCGCGAGCAGTTCCAATGAACCAACGATAGCATTGGCCATCCCGCCACCGACTACGCCGACCGGTTTGGGCAATTGAGTGAAAAATGCCCAATTGACCGACCCCGCGCCGTTTATCAATAGATGAAAAAAGACAAGAGCGAGAGGCGCAATGACCAAAATGGCCGAAAGGAACGTGGTGGCGGAGACGAGCACATTCTTTACTTTGCGCCAAATGTGTTTGTTCGCTCTGATAGTGTGCATGGCTATTGGACTGCGCGCGTTGTCGACTTTGCAGTCATGGTTTTGAGGAGCAATTGGGCAAGAAGATTGACGGCGATGGTCACGCCGAACAGAACGAGGCCGAGCTCAAACAGAGCTTGGAGGTAAATGTCGGTTGTGGCCTCGGTAAATTCATTGGCGATGACGCTGGCCAGTGTGTAACCGGGTTTGAAAAGCGAAGCGGCAATCTGCGGCGTGTTGCCGATCACCATCGTAACCGCCATCGTTTCACCGAGGGCGCGACCGAGTCCGAGCACCACCGCGCCGAACAATCCTTTTCTTGCATAACTCAGCACCGCGATCCGGGTCACTTCCCACCGCGTTGCTCCAAGCGCATAAGCCGCTTCTCGTTGCAGGTTCGGCACGCTGCGCAGAATCTCGCGCGACACCGAAGTGATGATCGGCAGAATCATAATCGCAATGATGATCCCGCCGGCCAGCATACTGGGGCCGTAAATCGGACCCGTGAACAACGGGGTCCAGCCGAACGCCTTCTTCAGCAATGGAAAAGGGTAATCACGCAACCACGGAATCATCACGAAGATTCCCCACAAACCCAGAATCACGCTCGGGATCGCCGCCAGCATTTCAATTAGCGAAACTAAAGGTTGCCGGATCCAGAGCGGCGCGAGTTCGGTCAGGTAAACCGCCGTTGCGATGCTCAACGGAACGGCAATAATGAGCGCGATCAGCGAAGAGACGAGCGTTCCGTAAATGAAGGGCAGCGCTCCGAATTGTTCCGCAACCGGATCCCATGTCGATGTTGTAAGGAAATGGAACCCAAACTTCTGAATGGCCAGCGATGATCCGCGCGCTAATTGCCAGCCAATCAGAAAAACCAGCAGAAGAACAATCAACGCCATACCGAGCGTGAGCCATTCGAACGCCTTATCGCCAAATCGAGATGGCGGCGCCATCCTCGCTGGCGCTGAGCGTTCCTCCACCGACATCGCGGCGACTGCGGCCATAATTGTCTAATCTGCTTTACCGCGCGAATCCTTCGCGGTTTGAATCTAAAATTTAATCTCGTCGATTCGCTTCAAAACTCGCGCTTGAAGGCTTTCCGGCAACGGCGCGTAATCCAAATCCTTTGCCATCTTTTCGCCGTCTCTTTGCGCCCATTTCAAAAATTCGACCAGCTTCTTTCCTTTCGCAGCATCCTTCTGTTGCTCGTAAACCAACAACCACGTCGCACCACAAATTGGGTACGCCGCTTCACCGGACGCGTTGGTAATTGAGAAGCGAAAATCATCCGGGATTTGCGCGGTCGCCATCGCTGCCGTGATCGATTCGAGCGATGGTTTCACAAATTTGCCGGCGGCATTCTTGATGTCCGCATAAGGCATTTTATTTTGAATCGCATAGATCAATTCGACATAGCCAAGCGCGCCTGGGGTTTGTTTGATCTGACCCGCGACACCCTCATTGCCTTTGCCGCCAATTCCGGTTGGCCAGTTAACTGATGTGTTGGTGCCGACCTTCGTTTTCCATTGCGGGCTAATCTTGCTCAAGTAATCCGTCCAGATATAGGTGGTGCCGCTGCCGTCGGAACGATGCACCACCACTATTTCCTGGTCCGGAAGATTTGCTCCCGGATTCAGAGCAGCGATCTTTGGATCATTCCATTTTTTGATCTCTCCGAGAAAAACTCCCGCGATGGTGTCTGCATCCAGCTTCAGGGTGGGATTTCCAGGCAAATTGTAAGCCACCACGTCTGCACCGGCGACAGTCGGAATGTGCAAAAGTTTTCCGGGCGCTTTCGACAAATTATCATCACTCATCGGACCGTCCGAAGCTCCAAAGTCAACAGTCTGGGCCAGAATTTGCTTCTGCCCGCCGCCTGACCCGATCGATTGATAATTAAACCGCACCGAGGGATCGACGTTGGTGTAAGCGTCGAACCATTTGGAATAAATCGGATACGGGAAGGTCGCACCAGCGCCGTTGATCATCATCTGCGCGGATGCTGTTGCGCTCAGCCCGAACACAATCGTTAGCCCGAAAAATTTCCCGCAAAATCGGCGAAGTTTTGTCATGCGACGAAGTTGCCGCACTTAAGTTCAGCCGGTCAAAACGTTTACTGTTACGATTGTGTGACAGTCCGAGCCGGACTGGCATTAGGCAGAATAACGCGGATCGTGGTCCCTTTTCCAAGTTCGCTACAGGCTTCGACCCGGCCGCCGTGGAGCTGAGCGATGTGTTTCACGATCGACAGACCAAGGCCGGTACCGCCAAGGTCGCGGCTTCGCGCTTTGTCGGCGCGATAAAACCTCTCGAAAATCCTCGGCAAATCTTCCTGGCTAATTCCAATACCGTCGTCAGTGACGCTAAGCGCGACTTCGCCGTCGCAACGCTCAGCCTTAAGGTGGATTTCGCCGCCTTTGCCGGAATACTTCACAGCGTTATCGAGCAGGTTGTCGAAAATTTCTCGCAACCGCTCTTCGTCAACGCGAATGATGGAACAATCGTCTGAGACATCGACGACGGCTTCCAGGCGTTTGACCGAGAATTTTTTCCTCCAATCGCGGACGAGATCGGAGAGAAAGCGAAGCAGATCAAGCTCGTTCAATTGAAGGTTCGAGCTGCCCGATTCCATCTGGGTGAGCGTGAGGAGATCGTTCGCGAGCAAACTGAGCCGCTTCGAGTGCTGGTCCATCACTTCGAGAATGCGAGCGGTCTCGCCCCGCGGCATTTTGGGATCGTCGAGCATTGTTTCGATGTAACCGCGCAAGATCGACAGCGGCGTGCGCAGTTCGTGCGATACGTTGGCCACAAAATCGCGCCGCATTTCGTCGGCACGCTTCAACGCCGTAATGTCGTGAAACAACACGACCGCGCCGGATTTTGCGCCGTTGCAGTGATGCATTGGCTCCGCGCTGACGTGCCAGTGCCGCTCTGCAACTATGATCTCGCCATGAGTGGGTTCGCGGTTCCGAAATGTTTGCGAGATAAGCTTGTCGACATTCGCTTCGCGCACCGACTCTAGAAGTGGCGCGCCCAGTGACTTTTCATTAAGGCCAAAAAGCTCTTGAAGCGTGCGATTGAACAGCGCGATGCGGCGTTCCCCATCGAGCACAAGCAATCCGTCCTGCATTGCCGAAAAAATTGCGCTCTGCTCCGACGCGCGTTTAACCGCTTCCTGATCGAGCTGCCGCTGACGCGATGAAATTTCTTCGAGCGCAATCCCGACCCTCTGCGCATCTTTGCCCCCTTTGACCAAAAATGTACGCGGATGATCGCCGCGGCCGATTTGCCTGACCAGTTGTTCGATCTCGCGCCAGGGCGCAATCCAGCGTCGCCAGGCAAAATAGCCGACCGCAATTGTCGATCCGATAATCGCCGCGAGCAGAATCCAGGACATCGGTTATTTTTCGCGCAGTCGGTAACCGAATCCGCGCACGGTTTCCACGATATCTCCCGCTTTGCCGAGTTTTTCCCGAAGACGACGAACGTGCGTGTCAACGGTGCGCGTGTCGATGACGCTTTCGTAACCCCAAACTTCATTGAGCAAACGGTCGCGTTCTTGGACGCGGCCGCGACGTTGCATCAGCGTCCGCAGAAGTTTGAATTCGAGGCTGGTAAGATTGACTGCCTTGCCGTTGACCGAAACTTGGTGACGGGCCGGATCAATCGTGATCGCGCCGGCAGTCAATTGCTCGTCGGTTTCTTCCGGCGATCCCCGACGCAGGATGGCTTTGATTCGCAAAATGACTTCGCGCGGGCTGAAAGGCTTCACCACATAATCGTCCGCGCCAAGCTCCAATCCGACGATTCGATCGATTTCTTCGGCTTTGGCGGTCAGCATTAAAACTGGAATGTTCCGTGTTACCGAATCGGTCTTTAGGACTTTGCAAACCTCGAGGCCGGACATTTTCGGAAGCATAACGTCGAGAATGATCAGATCTGGTTTTTCTTCGCGCGCCTTCGTGAGCGCAGTCGAGCCATCTAAAACGCTGGAAACAAAAAAACCCCCGAGTTTGCGCAAGTTCAGGCTCAGAAGATCCACAACATCCTTTTCGTCTTCGACGATGAGGATTCGCTTGCTCGACATCGCGTCCATGCGCGCGAGGGTTTGGTAACGAGCTACTTCGGTTCGCCGGCCACGGCGGGTTTCACTCCGGCCTTCTCATTCAAGAGTTGAGTGAATTCCTGCAGACTGGAAACGATTTGCGGCGCCTTGCTCAACACCGTAGTGGCGAGTTTCTCCGCGTAATCGGGGCGCCGCTGCGACATTTCCGAGAGCGCCATCATGACCGCGAGCGCGTTGTTGATCGAATGTTTGATCTCGCTGAATTTCTTCTGCAACTGGGCCAGCTCTTCAGGGGAGAGATTGCGATTTGGTTCGTTCATAACTCGGGATTTTCGCTGGAGAAAACGCGCGGCTGTGCTTGACTAAAAGGTTCGAGATTTGTCGTCCCGATGCCTGCGCAAGTTATCAAGATCAGTGGTGCGCGCCAGCACAATTTGAAAAATCTCCACGTGGAAATCCCGCGGGAGAAGCTGGCGGTTATCACCGGCCTGAGCGGCTCCGGGAAGTCGTCGCTCGCCTTCGACACCCTCTACGCTGAAGGCCAACGGCGCTATGTGGAAAGCTTGTCTGCCTACGCCCGGCAATTCCTCGACCAAATGGAAAAGCCGGACGTCGATTTCATTGAAGGCCTTTCGCCGGCGATTGCCATCGAGCAACGCAGCGCCGGCGCAAATCCAAGATCGACGATTGCGACCACGACCGAAATTTACGATTACCTCCGCGTGCTTTTCGCGGCCATTGGTCAACCGCACGATCCGGCGACAGGAAAGCCGGTCCACCGGCAAACGCCGCAGCAAATCGTCGATCAAATCCTCGTTTACGAGCCGGGCAGCAAAATCATCGTGCTCGCATCTCTGGTGCAAAACCAGTCCGGTGAATTCCGTGATGTGATTGAGCGATTGAAGCGCGAGGGCTTTGTTCGCGCGCGGGTAGACGGAGAAATCGTTGAGCTCGACCGGCCCGAGCCGATTCGACTGAAGAAAGATAAACGGCATACGATTGAAGCGGTGGTCGACAGATTGGTTGTGCGGGAAGGAATTCGGGTCCGACTGACGGACTCCGTAGAAACTGCGCTCAAATGGGGAGGAAACAGGCTGTCGATCTTGCGAGCGACTGCGGATCCCGAACATTGGGAAGAGCAGCGCTATTCAACAAACTACGGCGCCGGCGATTCAGATTTTTCGCTGAGCGAGCTAACGCCTAAACATTTTTCGTTCAACAGCCATCTCGGCGCTTGTCCGGCCTGTCACGGTCTCGGCACTCAGCTCGTGATTGATCCTGAACTAATGATTTCCGACCAAACCCGCAGCATAGCCGAAGGCGCGATCACGCCTTGGCGGCGCGGAACGAAGCGCCTGCGCGCTTATTACCAAAAGTTGCAAGGTGCCCTAGTGAACCACTTTCACGTCGACGAAGACGCGCCGTTCGCCGATCTGCCTTACGAATTCAAAAACGCGCTTTATTTTGGAACAAATGGCACGCCGATCGAGATGAATTTCAGCGGCAACGGCGAAAAGAAGCGGCCATTTGAAGGATTAGTGCCGCAGATGCAGCGGCTTTACGACCAAACCCAGAGCGAATTCACACGGAACCGGATCCGCGCGTTCATGACGCGAGTGCCCTGCAAGGTTTGCGGAGGCGCGAGGCTGAAACCGGAAATTCTCGCGGTGACGATCAAAGACCGCGCGGGCCGCGAGCTGAACGTTCACCAGTTCAGCGAACAAACGACGGAAGCTGCGGCGGGTTACATCGACAATCTCGAGCTAATGGTGGCGCAAAAGAAAGTCGTGGCTGACGTCGTGCGTGAAATTCAATCGCGCTTGCAGTTCATGGTTGAGGTCGGTCTCGGTTATCTCACCCTTAATCGGGAGAGCGGCACGCTCAGTGGCGGTGAAGCGCAACGAATTCGCCTCGCAACGCAAATCGGCTCCGGGTTGGCCGGCGTTCTATATGTGCTGGATGAGCCGAGCATCGGTCTGCACCAGCGCGATAATGCGCGATTGCTTGGAACGCTGCGGCGCCTGCGCGACCTCGGCAATTCGGTAATCGTGGTCGAGCATGATGAAGAGACGATCCGGGCGGCGGATCACATTGTCGATCTTGGCCCGGGCGCGGGCCCGCGTGGAGGTGAGATTGTCGCCCAGGGAAACCTTGAAGATATTCTCGCCTCGAAGAATTCGCTGACCGCCGACTATCTTTCCGGGCGTTTGCACATTCCGGTCCCGAAACACCGGACTAAACCGCGCTCGGCGCGAAACAAGACAATCAAGAACGAAGAAGGCTGGCTGATCGTAACAGGCGCAGCGGAAAACAATTTGAAGAACATCGAGGTCGCGTTCCCAATCGGTTTGTTCACCTGTGTAACTGGCGTTTCCGGCAGCGGGAAATCGACTCTGGTAGACGACATTCTTCGACGCGCCCTGTTCCGCCGATTTTACAACTCGAAAGAGAAGCCGGGCGCGTTTTCGGCGTTGCGCGGCGTTGAACAAATCGACAAGGCGATCGTGATCGATCAAAGCGCGATCGGGCGAACGCCGCGCTCAAACCCCGTCACTTATACAGGCGCGTTCGGTCCGATTCGCGAATTGTTCGCGCAACTGCCCGCCGCGCGGGTGCGTGGTTACGATGCCGGGAGATTCAGTTTCAACGTTAAAGGCGGCCGCTGCGAAAATTGCGAAGGAGGCGGGCTCATCAAAATCGAAATGCATTTTCTGCCCGATGTTTACGTGCAATGCGAAGTCTGCCACGGCCGGCGCTACAATCGCGAGACGCTGGAAATTACGTACAAAGGAAAAAATATCGCCGACGTGCTTGACCTCACCATCGACGAAGCGGCGCGATTTTTTCGAAACGTACCGAGCATCTCCGACAAAATGAATGCGCTTCTAGACGTTGGACTCGGTTATCTGCAATTGGGTCAGCCAGGAACCACGCTCTCCGGCGGCGAGGCGCAACGGGTAAAGCTGGCCACCGAATTAGCTAAGAAAGCGACCGGACGGACGGTTTATATTTTGGATGAGCCGACAACAGGTTTGCACTTCGCCGACATCGAAAAGTTGCTGCAGGTGTTAATGAAACTGCGCGATGCTGGGAATACGCTTATCGTCATCGAACATAATCTTGAAATGATTAAATGCGCCGACTGGATCGTGGATCTCGGTCCGGAGGGCGGTGAGCGCGGTGGCGAATTGGTCGGGGCCGGTCCGCCAGAAGGGATTGTCGATCTTCCCAATAGTCACACCGGCAAATATCTACGGCCATTGTTGCAAAAGAAATGAAATCGGGAGCAAATCTGGCCATGGCGTTCTTGATTGCGCTAGCTGCGTCAGCGCGGGCGGAAATTTCGGAGCAGTTGGCTGAAGCCGCGAGACCGCTGAATGAAGGCGTGCCGGAGGTCGCGGTAACTCGTTTGCGATCGTTGCTGAGACAAAACTTGTCGGAAGCGGACTGGCGGTCGGTCGCGGAAAAACTCCTCGAAGCGATGGTCGCGGCAAATCAAAACGCAGACGCTCTAAAACTCGTCGATGACCCGCGGTTGCGTCAAAGTCAGGTCGCAATTTTTTGGCACGCGCAATTACTCGCCGGTTTGCATCGCGAATCTGAAGCGTTGGCGATTTATCGACAGATTGCCGCTGGCAATAAATCGATTCTCTATACCGATGCACTTTTCGGCGCCGCCGAAATGCTCCGGACCATGGGTCGGACAGATGAGGCGCTGCAAACTCTTTCCGGCTTGTTTCGTGATCCGACGTGGAGTGTTCGCGCGCAACTCCGCGCGGCGGAGCTTTACCTGGATAAATCTGATGCCGGAAACGCACGGCGCCTCCTGGAAAAAGCGCAACCGACAAGTGTAGCGCAAAAAAAGGAGCGGCACTTTCTTCGCGGCCGTCTTGAACTCGTCTCAAAGCGACCCGACCGCGCCATTGCCATTTTTAATTCAATCCTTGAACAACCGAATGGCGCGACACACGAGACGTTGACGGCGGTTCTCTTCGCGCTGGCGGACACGCATTTGCAATTAAACACCCCGGAAACTGGAGATGACGCGCTGGAGAATTTTATCGAGCATCATCCCTATGATGTCGATCTTGCGCGCATCTTCGCGAAACTGGATCAGCTCTATCGCGCGGAACGCAAGCCTTCCCGCACCGAGCTCGATCGATGGGCCAGAGATCCGGCGGAGCCGCGGCGCGGAATCGCCCAATGGTATCTGGCGCGATTTGATCTGCGGATTGGCCGACGCGATAGAGCGCTCGAATCATTCGCGGCCTTGCGAAGAGCCCATTCGCAAAACGCGGCGCTTGCGCCCGCGTTTCTTGAGTTTGCCCGATTCGAACTCGAAGACCGTCATTTTGATGAAGCGCTCGCGATATTAAGTGAGGCGCGCGCCTTGCAACCGGAGCAGGCGGTGCTCGATCGTTTGAATTTGCTCGCGGCGGAGACCAAGTATCGAGCAAGGCGGTTCGATGCCGCGACGGCCGATTTCGAGCAGATTGCACGATCTGACTCGCAGTTGGCGCCGGTGGCAATGTTCAACGCTGCGCTTGGCTCGCTGGAAAAAGGAGACGAGGCCCGGTTTGTCGCCAATGTGGAAGAATTTAGCAAGAAGATCGGCGACGAAAAATCGCGAGCGGACTTGCAATTGGATGCCGGATTAACAGAAGCCGCCAAAGGCGATCCTCGGGCGGCTGGGTCATTAAGTAATTTCCTGCGAGACTTTCCAAACAGTGGGCGAATCTCGGAAGCATTGGTGGCTCTCGCAGAGTTGGCGTTTCATGCAACGCCGCCGCGAATCGACGAAGCGCGCAAGAATCTCACTCGTGCGGCGGAATCCAAATCAACTCCGGCAGCACAAGAACGCGCCGATTACCTGGCGATTTGGCTGGAAGACACAGCGCCGGGCGGCGACGCAAAAGCTGTCGAGCTGGCAAAGCGATTTGTTCAGCAACACGAAACATCGGTTCTTGTGCCTTCGGTACGGATGAAGTTGGGCGAAATTTATTTTCGCCAGGAAGATTTTGCCAACGCCGAAACTCAGTTCGAATTGCTTACCGAGCAAAATCCAGCCGGCCCATTCATGGAGCGCGCGCTGTTTTTCGCCGCTGAGGCGGCGATGGCTAGCATGGCCACCCAATCATTGGAGCGCGCGCTCGTGCTGTTCGATCGCGTAGTGCAACTTAATGGCGAGTTCAAATGGGCAGCCCGCAACGAGCAGGCGGTGATCGAGCGAAAGCTCGGCAAACCGCAGGACGCGCTGGTTCTTTATGATGAGGTTTTGAATGGAGCGGGCCGTCCAGCTGAAAAACGTGAAGCGATGTGCGGAAAGGGAGACATTTTCTTCGAGATGGCCGCGAATGATCCGCAGAATTATCAACGCGCGATTGAAACCTACGATCGGTTAGCAGCAGAGCGCGAAGCACCGGCCCACTGGCGTAACCAGGCGCTTTTCAAAAAAGGACTTTGCTTGGAAAAGAAAGCGGACCGCGCGGGCGCGCTCGCCAGCTTTTACACGATCCTCGAGGAAGCAACACGGCAAGATCGGCCACGCGAATTTTTTTGGTTTTACAAGGCGGGATTTAACGCCGGCCAATTATTGGAAGCCGATGCCAAATGGGAATCAGCTGCCGCGGTTTACGAGAGACTCGCGGCGGCCGGTGGTAGTCGCAGCAACGAAGCGCGGGAGCGACTGGACCGGCTGCGTCTCGAACACTTCCTGCGCCAGGAGTGACCGCCCTAACGACGCGTTTTCGCTTGCTATTGGCATTGAAAAGGCTCACCCTAGCAGTATGACAACTGTGACTAAGTTAGCCACGGTCGCCCTGTCGATCGCGATATGCGCATCGGCTTTTGCTGCTCCGAACAAGACGGTCACAACCTCGAAACAGCCTGTAAAGGCTGTGAAGTGCACGGTTATGATCACCGGTTCTGCCGTTCGGCAGGACTGTGCCCGGCTCAGCATAATCCCGAACACAGCGTACCAGCTTGATCGGATCGGCGGCCACTCGGCGACTAACGATTGATGATCAGCGAGTAATTTCGCTGGAGTTAATTTCCGGCGCCCTCACGCCGGCACAGCTGATTATTTTTGTTTCCAAAATTAGACCCCATAGGCGGTGGCCTATTTCTTCGATTGGCCACGAGACGTGACGATGCACGATTCGAACTCGTGTTCTGAAGCGGCTTGGACAGCAGCAGTCTTCCCAGCGTTTGGCAAACGCCGGTCCCGGGATGCTGCTTCCATTCCTTTGATCATACAAGCAAGCCCTTGGTTCACCGGACACTCCAAACCATGGACCGCACCAAGGGTCGCGACAGCGCCGTTAAGGTAATCGATTTCCGTAGTGCGGCCGCGTAACAAATCCTGTTGCATCGAGACGATGTTGCTCGAACCAGCATAAGCATCATTTACTTCGCTCATTAAATCCGTCTTGAGCGCAACGCCCTCGGCTGCGGCGACGGCGACGCATTCTTCAATGATAAGTTGTTTAAGGCGATCCAAACGAGGATCGACAATTTTTCCCACTTCGCTGCGAATGATGGTCGTGACGGGATTGACGACACAGTTAAAAACAAGCTTGCGCCATACTTCCGTGGTTATGTCAGAAGAAATGCGGCAATCGAGTCCAGCGCGGTCAAGAACACTAGCTATACGCGCGCTGCGGTCGTGTTTTTCCAACAGGGTGTAACCCGTCGCCATATATCGAATGACTCCGGGACGCTCGAAGATCGCGCCAAACTGAGTAATCCCGCGTAGAACAACGGCCCTGTTTGCGACTGCGCTGCGCGCAACCCGATCGCTGTCCAGACCATTTTGGAGAGCAACAATTGTCGTGTCTTCGCCAATAAGCGGCAGTATCGGCTGAAGCGCCGGCACTGTGTCAGGAACTTTCGTCGTTAGAAGAATCAGAGCGTTCGACTGAAGTTCGGTCACTTGCGTTGCGGCTCGAACGCGAACAGTTTTCGTCTCCAAGCCTTCGATGCGCAGACCATGTTCTTCAACAGCGCGGACGTGATCGGCCCGCCCGACAAGGGTCACATCGTTTTCGGCGGCGAGCTTGGCGCCATAAAGACTACCAATGGCGCCGGCACCTAGAACAACGATTTGCATGAACGGCAAATCGTAACACGCCGTCAGCGCAGTCGCGACGCTAAACGCCGAACCACAAACTCCGCCGACGCGGCAAATCAAAGCGACTGAGCTGGTGACGATGTTGCCAATCCGCGAAGCTGGGAAACTTTTGCAAGCGCAGCGCGCGCTTCGTCACCACGCCCCATTCTTTCCAGAATATTGGAAAGCAAAATGTACTGGCGCGGTTCGTACGGCTGACGCGTGACCGCGCGTTGCTGTGTCTTAAAAGCTTCGTCTAGTCGATTCTGATTCAGCCGGATCTGGGCAATGGCGCGCAATGCTTCGGCATCGTGCACGTCAAGCGAACTAGCGAAACGCAGAGTGTTTTCCGCTTGCTTCGCTTGCCCCTTTTGAGCATACAAGTGCCCCAAAGCGAGCGCCGCGCGATAATGCCACCAGTGATGTTGCGCAAAATCTTCGACCAATCGCAGTGCAGAATCGAGCTGATTGGTTTGCCTCAACATCTCAGCTTGGCGGCTGATTAGCTCCCATACGTCTGGATAGTCTTTGTGCGCCTTCCCGAGAATGGCGAGTGCCGATTGATTGTCACCAGCGTTCTGCCGCATCGCCGCGAGATTCAACGCGCCAATCCAAGTCCGAGGATATTCGTGGCGGGTTCTGACAGATTCTCTTTCAATCTTCGCGTAGAGCGCTTCAGCCTCCTTGGTCTTACCTTCGCAATCGAGGACGCTGGCCAGATTGTTTTGGGCAATCGGATAATCCGGCGTCTGTTCCAGGATCCGGCGAAATATTTTCTCCGCTTCGAAATAATCGCGGCGATTCGCATAGACTTGGCCGAGATTCACGGCGACCCGGGCGCTGACGCCTCCGGCCGCGAACGTGCGCTTATAAAAAATCTCCTCGTTCGCCCAATCACCGCTCCGGAAAAAGCTGCGAGCGCTGAGGCCGATCGTCGCCGCCATCGCAAGCAACGCCATAACGTGGCGGTATCGCGAAGGCAATTCGAAGACACATCCGAACAGAAAGATGAGAAAGCCAACGCTCGGTAGATATAACCAGTGCTCCGCGACCGTCGCGTTTAGCGGAATAAGGTTCGAGATTGGCAAATACGCGGCAATAAACCAGCTAGCGCCAAACACGCGCACTGCCTGAGCGCGGCCTTTCTTAACACTGCCCAACACAAGGCCGGCGAACACCAATAACCCAAGGATCGACAAATACTCTGCGTCGATCGCTTTTCTCCAATCGGCGTTGCCTCGGAACGCGCCCGAATCGAAAACCGAGCGCTCCATGTGCAAGTTCATTGGCAAAAGCATTAGTCTTCCATAATCGCCGAGCGCCCTCGCCATTAATATTGCCCGGAATGGAGCCGTTCCAATCGAATGGGCGAATGGCGTTGCCCGGTGTTCAGGCAACTGACGCAGCCCGGCATAAATGCCGACTAGCCCGAGACAGCACGCCGCCACGCTTATTCGGAAACGCAACGGAAATCGTTTCTCAATGAAAAACAAATGCGCGAGAAAAATTGCAAACCAAACACAGGCGATCTCGCGCGAGAGTAGCGCCACCAAACCGCTGGCCATCGCCAATCCATAAACAATCATCCGAATCGACCGACGAGAGATATTCTGAGCTCTGACAAATAAAAGCCAACCGGCGGCCGCAAAGAAAAAGGCTAAACTATCGGCCCGACCGGAAATGTAATCCACCACCGCGCTATGAACAGGATGTGTGATCCAAATGACCGAGAGCAGGAAGGCAACACTGGAGAGCCACGGCATTCGTCTTTCTGCTCGACCTCGAAGCGAAATCGGAAAATCGCGGAAAAAGAGCGAACTGAGCACGTATCGCAGCAAAAAATAAAGCAGGATTCCGCTGCCAACATGCAAAGCAACATTGGTGAGGTGAAAGCCGAATTCATCCGTATTCCAAAAAAAGTAATCGAAAATGTATGAGACATTCTGAACCGGACGATAATGCGCCGAGGACGAATCCAGAAACAAATGATGGCGAAATGCTTCCAGAATGAGAAGCGGGCTCTTGATAAATGGATTATCTCGGGACAAATATTCGTCGTCCCAAATCCTTTGGCCTGACAAGGCCGGGGAGTGGACGATGATCGCGATCAAGCCCAAGAACAGGCAGCGAAGCCAGTCCGATTTGAAATAGCGTCCGATCTTTTCCAATCGCGGAAGACGGAGGCGCTCTTTTGATTTAATTGAATGCATTCCGCTTCCCACAAGTGATGCGATTGCCACAGGCATCGGAGACTCCTTTGAAAAAGCGGGCACGCTGTCGCCTTCCGAACAGGCGCGCTAGCCGTAAAAACAAACTGCAGCTAGGGGCCGTAAGGCGACCAGAAGCCATCGCTGGCTACATCGGACAACACTGCAAGGTCGTTTGTCTGTACCTGAGGGACGCTGTCTACCGTCTGGGCGCCGTAGGACGTGCCCAAAATGCTCTTGCCGGTGTTGTATAGGATCGTACCCTTCTTCAGGTAGTTGGTCCAATCAGTAATAGCGACGGTGTCGCCAGTCTTGCGACCTGTCTCGATTGCGTATTGATCGACCGCGCCATCAATCATTCGAAGATCGTTCAAGATCCTGGAAGCTTGAGAGCGTTTCCGAGCGCGCAAGAACCCTGGCACTGCGATCGCAGCAAGCAATGCGATGATTGCCACCACGATCATGATTTCCACCAGCGTGAAGCCGGCGTGTTTGCTATGTAATTTTTTAAACATGGTATGATTGCGATTTCTGATATTTGTAGGTGAACCGCGATCACCGAAGCCTTTTCCGGTTCTCACGACTCATTCCCTGCCACTCCGGTCACCCGGGAATGACAGGAGAATGAATCGTCAGATTCTGTTAGGGACCGTAAGGCGACCAGAACCCGTCACTGGCGACGTCGGACAACACTTTCAAGTCCGCAGTAGGCACCTGAGGAATGGTGTCAACAGTTTGAGCCCCGTAAGCGGTGCCCAGGATGCTCTTGCCGCCGTTGTAAAGGACCGAACCTTTTTTCAGGTAGTTGGTCCAATCGGTTACCGCGACGGTGTCGCCGGTTTTCCGGTTGGTCTCAATCGCGTACTGGTCGCACGCTGAGTCGATCATTCGTAGATCGTTCAGAATGCGGCTGGCCTGTGAGCGTTTGCGGGCCCGGAGGAACCCCGGGACGGCAATCGCTGCGAGTAGTGCGATGATCGCAACCACGATCATGATTTCCACGAGAGTGAAGCCCCCGCGGCGTTTGTTGATGGCGTTTAACATGCTATTGCTTTCTTTGTCTTTTGTTTGTTTGACTGCGCTCCGCGATCCCGATCGCGAAGTGAGCGCTAAATCAGCAGTGTTAATGCCAATCCCGGTGAAATCTGACCCGCCCAGCGGCCGCTTGGCCTTCAGGTTTGGCCACCTTGTCTTCCTCGGCGTCTTTGGTGTCCGACTGTGGAATTTGATTCGGCTAACCCGCTCGTCGCTATTGCTGCCCGCCCATGGGGACATGCATTTTTACAACGATTGGGCCAAGGCAATTCTTCACGGCCAATTTACTCAGCCAGCAGCCTTTTACGGGCTCCCCGGCTACGCCTATCTCCTCGCGTTCCTTTACAAGATTTTCGGCGAAAATCCGTTTGTTCCGGGCTTCATTCAGGCAGGACTCGATGCGGGTGTCTCCCTGATCATCTATCAGAGTTGCATCGCGGTCTTCTCTTCGATTAGATCGAGATCGTCGACACGACCGGTTGTCTCTATTCCGGAAGCCCAAGTGATCGGACTGACTGGCGCACTTGGTTGGGCATTTTTCGTCCCAGCTGAAGCCTACTCAGTGGTCCTGATGCCAACGGCGTGGTTTGTCTTTGTCTTTTGGTTCGTCGTTTGGCGACTGGTGCGCACAAATGCTCCGCTAACAGTGACCGAGACTTTCTTTTTAGCGTTACTTGTTGGCTGTGCTGCAACAGCCGTCGCCACGGTTTTGGCCGTCCTGCCGCTTTTTCTTGCGGCAGTCGTTGTCAGATCAAAGAATGAACGCGCGAAGCTGAAATCATTATTTGGAAAAGCAGGTCTTGTCGTGGCTGGTCTGGCACTCGGCACTTCACCATGTTGGGTTCACAATTATTTCGGCGCACACGACCCAGTTCTTCTGTCGGCCCACAGCGGCATCAATTTCTGGATTGGTAATAATCCGGAAGCCAATGGCTATCCGCGTTTCCCGCCAGGCCTTCGCGCGGGTCAGGCTGCGATGCTGGAAGATTCAATTATTCAAGCGGAGGCCGCGTCTGGACGTTCACTCAAACACGCTGAGGTTTCCGCCTATTGGTCGAATAAAGCGAAAACGTTTGTCGCCGATCACTTCCGCGATTGGCTAAAACTAATCGGGTGCAAACTGCGCAATTTCTGGAGTGCGTTCCAATACGACGACTTGAGCATCATCACCACCTTGCGCGAACAAGGTGTGATTCTCCCGGGACTTTACTTTGGAGTCGTTGCCGCATTGGCGCTTCCTGGCATCCTCATCGGCTGGCGCCTCGCACCACAATCACGCTGGATCATCAGCGCGATGTTGCTGTCGATATTAGCGCTTCTCGCGGTCTTCATCACCGAGCGTTACCGTCTGGTCGCTGTTCCGGGTTTGTTAATCTTCGCGGCTTTCGGATTACTAATCTTCTGGCAAACGATCACTGAGCGAACGTG